>Ga0247608_10004039_pt1 | contig 16705 bp, 15 predicted proteins | sample 176DNAGHGlowgp2_FD_193490 | JGI IMG/M metagenome (GOLD analysis project Ga0247608, IMG submission 193490) | Sheep rumen microbial communities from Palmerston North, Manawatu-Wanganui, New Zealand - 1766 DNA GHGlow gp2 | ecosystem: Host-associated > Mammals > Digestive system > Stomach > Rumen ... | reverse complement strand
GATCTCTTCCTGACCTGTATTGTCAAGAAGTTTTACGGCCTTATCGAGAAGATATTCAACGCTTCGTTCCCTGACCGGTCTGTATATCTGTCCGGCCTGACAAAATCTGCAGCCTCGTATACAGCCGCGCATTATCTCAAGCACGACTCTTTCCTGTGTGACCTTAATGAACGGAACCACAGGCTTCTCGGGATAATATGTATCATCAAGATCTTTTACGAGTTCTTTGTAAACCTTTGCGGGAACATCATCGTATTTGGGAACAAACCGGCTTACGGTTCCGTCTTCTTGGTACTCAACATCAAGCATAAATGGCACATAAAGTCCCGGGATCTTACTTGCTTTATGTAAGAACTCTTCCCTTGAATCTCCGTTTTTGCGGGATTCCTTGTACATGTCAAGAAGCACTCTGTACTGAGTCTCACCTTCACCTATATAGAATATGTCAAAAAAGTCTGCGAGCGGTTCGGGATTTGATGTACAGGGTCCGCCTCCGATAACTATGGGATCGTCCCATGTACGTTCCCAAGATAAAAGAGGGATTCCGGACAGATCCAGGATCTGTAAGATATTGGTATAAACCATCTCGTACTGGATGGTTATCCCCAGAAAATCAAAATTCTTTATGGGTTCCTGACTCTCAAGCGCAAAGAGGGGTATTTTCTTTTCGCGCATGATCTTATCAAGATCCGGCCAAGGCGAATAAACTCTTTCGCACCATGTATCGGCAAAAGAGTTAAACATGTCATACAATATTGCGATTCCGAGATGTGACATACCGATCTCATATACATCGGGAAAGCACATCACGAATCTTACATCTACCGAGTCCTTATCCTTGACCACACTGTTGAACTCATGCCCTATATATCTTTCGGGCTTTTCGACAGCCATAAGGACTTCTTCGGGTAAAGCCAAATTTGTCATTAATTACACCACTTGCGCAACTGCGCATTATTTGTAAACAGATCTACCTGTTCGCAAGCTCTCTCATGATCTCTTCCCAGGTCACCTGCTTTTCAACCATCAGCACCATGATGTGATACAGGAAATCGGAAATCTCATACTTTATCTCGTTTGCATTGGGGTTTTTGGCGGCAATAACGATCTCGGTTGCCTCTTCACCGACCTTTTTAAGTATCTTGTCTATACCCTTGTCAAACAGATAATTGGTATATGAGCCTTCCTTGGGATTTGCTTTTCTGTCTTCGATAACCTCGTATACATCGTTAAGTACCGAGAACGGATTCTTTTCTTCGTAATCGTAAGTAATGATATCGTTGAAAAAGCACGAATATTCGCCTGTATGACAGGCAGCTCCAACCTGCTCGACATTTGCAAGCAGTGTATCGGCATCGCAGTCATAGGAAAGCGACTTAAGATACTGGAAATGACCGCTTGTGGCACCTTTAACCCACAGTTCGTTACGCGAACGCGACCAGTAAGTCATTGTACGCGTCATAAGAGTGCGGTTATAAGCCTCTTCGTTCATATAAGCCATCATAAGTACCTGTGAAGTCTTGTAATCCTGAACTATCACAGGGATCAGGCCGTCGGAATTTAACTTAAATTTGGAAAAAGGAACATCCTCGACACCGATAAGTTTCCTGATCGCTTCAAACTGTGTGATGTTTTCGTTGATCACTTCACCGGTTATTGAAGTCCTGTCTTTGATCGCGAATATATCTATAAGTTTTTCAAGGCTTACATTGGCAAGACTAACTATAACTCTGTCGGGAAGGCATTCAAGATCGACGTTTCTGGTGATCTTTTCGTCCAAAAACAATACTTCCGAAACACAGTTTCTGATCGTCGATATATTGTCGTTTACTTCTTCAACACTGTTTACGCATGCCACAAGCTTGTCTTTCGAAAACTTACCGGCAACTTCGGGAGCAATCTCGATATTATCGTCTCTTGAGAAGTTAAGAACAGCCTTTTTGCATCCTGCATAAAGAAGTTTCTTGACATCTTCCATCCTTTTGACGTTACCGGCGCCGATAACGGGAACCTTAACCGCTGCGCAGATATCTTTTATGACATCAAGCGCGGCCTCATGCTCGTTGTCGACATTTGATAAGTCAAATATCAGTATTTCGTCACACAATGCATCGGAATATGACTTTGCAAGTCTTACGGGATCGGTCTCTATGACCGTTTCGTCCTTAAAAGACTTGACTGCCATCATATTCTTTAAATATATACAAGGTATTATCTTTTTACGCATTTCTACAGCATTCCTTTCGTGGAAGGTATTTCGTTGCTTGAAGGATCGATCTTGCAGGCCTCTTTCAAAGCCTTACCGAATGCCTTAAAAGCAGCTTCGCAGATATGATGATCGTTTATACCCGACAGTTGTTTTAAGTGTATGTTCATACCTGCGCTATAGGATACGGCATAGAAAAATTCACGTATCGTCTGTGTTTCAAGATATCCGATCTTTTCGGATGTAAAAGAAAGATCGTAGGAAAGATAAGGTCTTCCGGAAAGATCGACCGCACACATAACAAGCGCGTCATCCATCGGAAGGATGAAACTTCCGTATCTGTTGATACCCTTCTTGTCTCCGAGTGCTTCTTTAATGGCAAGTCCGAGTACTATACCCGTATCTTCTACGGTGTGATGCGTATCAACTATAAGATCTCCCTTGATGGCAGCCTTAAGATTAAATGACCCATGCTTGGCAAATCCCGCCAGCATATGATCAAAAAAACCTATCCCGCTGTCAACCTGCGACTCGCCTTTGCCGTCAAGATCAAGCGTAAGCGATATGGATGTTTCTTTTGTTTCACGTTCAATCAGTTTTATCCTGCTCATAAATCTCTCCGTTCCGTGCTTACAAATATCACACTGCTGTTTGTATCTTTATTCGAATCTTACTTTTATCGAATTGGCGTGAGCCGTAAGCCCTTCTTTTGCGGCAAACAGTTCGATCTTGTTGTGAACATCGAAAAGCGCTTTCTCGGAATATGATATAAGGCTTGTTCTTTTGATAAAATCATCGACTCCGAGAGGCGAGAAAAATCTTGCCGTTCCGTTTGTGGGAAGTATGTGGTCGGGACCCGCAAAGTAATCTCCCAGAGGTTCCGAAGAATAAGAACCGAGGAATATCGCACCCGCATTCTTAACCTTAGTCATCGTCTCAAACGGATCTTTTGTAAGTATCTCTAAGTGTTCGCCGGCAATATTGTTAACTATGTCTATCGCATCTTCAGAACTGTCTGCAATTATAATATAACCGAAATTATCAAGTGAAGCACGGATTATTTTCTCTCTTGAGAGAACCTTTAAAAAGCCGTCAACTTCGTCGCTCACTTTACCTGCAAGGTCTTCGGATGTTGTTACAAGTATCGCCGACGCAAGTTCATCGTGCTCGGCCTGGCTTAAAAGATCAGCTGCCACAAATCTGGGATTTGCGGTTTCATCGGCCAGTACCACGATCTCGGAAGGACCTGCGATTGAATCTATTCCTACGCTTCCGAATACCGCCTTTTTGGCAAGGGCAACAAAGATATTGCCGGGGCCCGTTATCTTGTCAACCTTCGGAACCGACTCTGTGCCGTAAGCAAGCGCAGCGATCGCCTGGGCTCCGCCGATCTTATAGATCTCATCAACGCCCGCGATATCTGCGGCAACCAGAGTTCCGGGGTTTACCTTTCCCTCGCTGTTTGGAGGCGTTACCATTACGATCTTTTCAACACCGGCCACCTTGGCGGGTACGATATTCATCAATACACTTGAAGGATAAGCCGCTTTTCCGCCGGGAACGTAACATCCGCTAATCTCAATGGGAAGAATACGCTGTCCGAGTATCGATCCGTCCGGTCTTGTCTCGATCCATGTGTTTCTTAACTGTTTTTTGTGAAACTCCGCAATATTTGAAGCGGCTTCACGCATTACATCCACATATTCTTCATCAAGTTCGCCGTAAGCTTCCTTTATTTCTGCCTCTGTGACTTTTATGTTTTCTTTTGTAAGATTAAATCTGTCAAATTTAAGGGTATACTCAAATAACGCCTCATCGCCGCGCGTCTTTATGTTTTCAATGATATCCGCAACGGTCTTTTCGTATTCGCCGTAGTCTGATGTACTTCTTTTTATCAGATTTTTAAGTATATCCTCACGAGAGTTTTTATCAAGTTTTACGATCCTCATTACAATACCTCCTTAAGTCTCGTGATCAGGTCATTGATCCTTTCGGATTCCATCTGCATGGATACCTGGTTCACGATCATCCTTGCGGAAAGCGGGCACACCTCTTCGAGCACCACAAGGCCGTTTTCTTTGAGAGTCGATCCCGTTTCCACTATATCGACAATTACATCCGAAAGTCCCACAAGGGGGCCGAGTTCTACCGAACCGTTGAGTTTTATTATATCAACGGTCTGATGCTTGACATTGTAGAAATAATCCCTTGCGATAACGGGATACTTGGTGGCGACTCTTATCATTTCATGATTTTTAAGAAGTGCTCCCGCGCTTTCCGGTCCGCAGACACACATCCTGCATTTACCGAACCCGAGATCTAAAACTTCGTAAGCGCGCCTTGCCTCTTCAAGGATCGTATCTTTACCTACGACTCCTATGTCTGCAGCCCCGTATTCCACATATGTCGGAACATCAGGTCCCTTGGCCAGGAAAAACTTAAGTCGGTGGACTTCATCGACAAAAATGAGTTTTCTGGTCTTTTTATCGAGTATCTCATCGCAAGTGATACCGATCTTTGACATGAGTTCTATCGTATGTTCGGCAAGTCTTCCCTTACCGAGTGCAAAAGTTAGATATTTTTCTTTATTCATGATCTCTTAACAAGCACAGCTGCTTTTCCATCCTTTCGAAGACTTACCGCTTTTGTGACAGCATCATAATAATCGCTTTCGTCATATTCTATGACACATCTGTCGGTATCGATGTTTACATCGATATTCTGGCCTCTTAAAGCCATCATAAGTTCATCGATAACTACCATAAAACCGATGGCGGGCTTGGATGCGCCAAAGGATTTAAGCAGTTTATCGTATCTTCCGCCTTTTACAAGCGCATCGCCTAAGCCGTATGTATAAGCCTTGAAGATCACGCCGGTATAATAGTTGTATTTACTTAACATTCCAAGGTCAAAGGAGATAAATCCGTCATGGCCGTAGACTTTAAGTATCTCTACAAGCTTTTTAAGCCTATTAAGCGCCGAGACCGATCTTTCGTTTGATACAAAAGAAAGAAGGTTATCGATCATTTCAACGCCGCCTATACAGTTGACACATGAAAACAGCTGCTTTTTGACATCGTCACTGCAGGAAAGCGCCTTAATGGTTTCGTTTGCAAGAAAAGAATTTTTAACGGATATCGCTTCCCTTAATTTAAGTTCTGCTTCGGTATCCATACCCGCTTCCTCGCAAAGTCCTTTAAAGAAATTCATCTCGCCCACAGAGATCTGGAAATCCTTAAGACCCGAAGCCTCCAGACACTCGATCACGAGATTTATCATCTCCGCGTCCGCCTCGACTCCGGCGTCGTTCATAAGTTCGCAGCCGACCTGTGTGGCTTCTTTTAACTTACCCTGAAGACTTGAGGAGTTTACAAAGATATTACCCTTGTAAGTAAGCCTTATGGGCTCAGTCTCGTTCTCAAAATACTTGGCAACGCACCTTGCTATCGAAGGAGTAAAGTCGGGACGCAAGCAAAGCGTATCCCCGTCCTTATCGATAAACTTATAAAGTTCCTTGCTGGGAGTCGTTCCGATCTCCTTGCTGAATACATCAAAATATTCAAATGTGGGTGTCTGGATATCTTCATATCCGTAAAGACCGATCACTCCGCGTATCTTTTCTTCGATGGCGAGTTTTCTCTTATATTCGTCGCCGTAAATATCTCTTACACCGTCAGGTGTATGTACCAGCTGTTTCATTTATCTTCCTCACATATTCTCTTATTCGCCAAAACCCGGTATTGCGTCTTTGTACGTCGCACTTTAGCGCGTTAACTCGCTAATTGGTTAGTTAATTACCTAATTAGCATATTAGCACATTGAATTTCTGTCAAGCATTTTTGTCGTTATCCCGCTCGGACAGGTATTTATCGACCATTTCAAGATAAGGAACCATAAATCCGTTTTTGATATCAAAGAAATACTCTTCTTTCATCTCATCTATAGGAACGCTCTTACGCCCTCCCGCGGCCGCACGGTCCGTAAATACCTTCATATCCTCTATCGGGCAGAAATACAGCTGCTCAAGGCTTTTATAATATATCAAAAAGAACGCGACTCCGCCCTGATCCTTAAAATCGGTCATGAACTTTACCTGGTGATCGTGTATGTTCTGAAGAGAGAATGTCTCAACAGCACTCTCCTTGGCATCAAAACATATCGGGATACCCTGACATACCCCGATATAGTCTACCGTACTTTTCTGGTCAAAATATGCAAGTGTGATCTGATGTGAGGCATGATCGATCTCAATGGGCGTAATGGGTGTTGGGATCTTTTGCACGAGCGAAAGCCCGTTATCCCGATACATCTCATTTGTCCTGTTGATCATTTCCTCAAGCGCGGAACCCCTAAGGCCCCGTGAATTCCAGGTTGGCATATCGTCTCCGTTCAGTCATTTATAAGCTTATCAATAATATCAGGTGTCGTGATCGAAACATCAAGGCCGGACAGTTCCGGTGCGTCAGGCATATCAGGAAATACGACTCTCACGCAGTAAAGTATCTGGTGCCTTACGGAAAACTTTCCCTTGTATTCCGCGTTTTTGGCGGTATCTCCGTATTTCTCGTCCCCGACTATCGGATGTCCGACTGCTGCAAGATGCGACCTTATCTGATGCGGTTTTCCGGTAATAAGTTTTACCGACACTTCCGTCATATCTTTATCCGGGTTATATTTAAGCGGAATTATCACGGATTCGGTGTAGGAATCCCTGGCTTTTTTATCATCGGACAAAGCGTTTTCTTTTTTATCTTTGGAAAAAGAAACCTTATTGGCCCTCTCGTCCTTTTCAAGATAGCCCTTGATCTCAAACCTTTCCGTGACTTTCCCGAAACACAGGCTTAAATAGTATTTATCGAGAGTCCTGTCTCTTAACATGGCATTAAGAAGATTTGTCCCCTTTACGGTCTTTCCGAAAAGCACAAGTCCGCCGGTGTTTCGATCGAGCCTGTTACATACAGAAGGTTTAAACTTTATAAGATCCCCGGTCGTAATGCTTTCTTTTTTCAAAAGATATCCTATGATCCATTCGTTGGCGCTAAGGTCCTTTTCCGAAGCCTTCTGTGTAAGCATTCCGACAGGCTTGTCAAATATCAGGATATCCTCGTTTTCAAATATGATGCTGGGCTCACCGAATCTTGACAAAGCATTAAGATAGATGTCGGTTTCCCCGTTACTTCCTGCGCCCGAAAACATTAAGAAGGTATCATCACTTATATAAGCTTTTAATACATCGCCTTCTTTTAACAGTTCTTTTCCGGTGATCTTTGAATCGTTCAAAACAAAATTTTTGCGCCGCATCATCTTGTAAATAAATGAATCCGGCGCGTTTTTGAATATCCTCTTAAAAAATTTGAATGTACTCTGGCCTGCTTCGGCCTTATTAACACTAAATTCTTTCATGCATCATCAGGTAACGGAACAAGATATCAACAATAAGCTTTGTTTAACGGTTTTCAATCACAAAGCGGTACTTAATATGTTCTCAAGAATAAACGAATAATCCGGATCGTCTCCCGTAAGAGCATTGAGTTCGCGTGCTCTTTCAATGAATTTATCCGTATCTTTAAAAAGCTTAACGGCAATATTTGAACCGCCGCAGTTTGCGAGTATGCCTTTGATATGCTCTTCAAAATCCGAAGCCTCTACCTTGTCGCTTAAAGAAAGTGCTATCAAAGAACCTTTTTTGAGTTTGATCGCAGCGATCGGGAAATTTTTCTTATACGAAGTGTAATAAAGATCGTAATAAGTGATATCGAGATTCTCAGCTTCGATCTTTCTGTAAGTCTCTTCGCTCAAGCATTCACCAGCTTTTATAAAAAGAACGGCTTCGACCGCACTCCTGGCCATCGGAAGGCATCCGAGTACAGCGGCAAATGTCAAAAGATTTTGATTGGAGCCCGTGGCAATATATCCCGCTACATAAAGAATAACGGAAAGAGCCAGCAAAAACAGTGTCTTTGCGATCTCAACCTTTTTCCGATACTTCATGTAACCGAAATCGCCCTTGTATATTTTGGTTTTTTCCGTATTATTTGTTTCGTTACTGCTCATAATCTTCCTTACTGTCCGAATCTGTCTTATTTCTGTTTATGAACTTTTCAAGAGCAAACACTATGGGTTCTTCGGGAACCGTCTGACAGAATGCCTTGAATGCCTTCATGGGGAAAGAGTATACGGATGTGGGTTTTCTGTGATATGTATCCGCAATGGCCTCTTTTACAACATCCCTTTCGTTGGCCATAAAATACTTTTTGATTTCAAAAGAACCGAATGTCATTCCCGCAACATCAAAGAACTCCGTATCAACGGGACCGGGACAAACTGCCGTAACGGAAATATTACGGGGTTTAAGTTCCGCATTCAGACTTTCGGAAAAGCTTAAGACATATGCCTTGGTAGCCGCATATACCGAAAAACCGGGCTGGGGAAGAAATGCGGCCGACGAAGCAAATTGCATGATCCTTGCGTTATCCGACATATATTTTAAGGCTATACCCGTAACAGCCGTAAGCGCTACGCAGTTTAAGTTGACCATATCGATCTGCTTGTCAAGATCGATCTCGGAAAACTTACCCATCGCTCCGAAACCTGCCGCATTTACAAGAAGCTTTATGTTGGCATCAAGAAGTTTGAGTTCCGCATCCAGCTTTTCGTAATTACTCTTATCGTTAAGGTCCATCTCAAGAATATGGCATGAATGCGACAGTTCTCCCGCAAGTTCCGTAAGACGGTCCCTGCGCCTTGCAATAAGCCATATCTCATCGATCTTGTCGGTGTATATCTTGTCAAGCTGCCTTGCGGTCTCTCTGCCCATTCCCGAAGATGCGCCTGTTATAAGAATAATGTTAAGTCCCATATATTTCCTCCTTGCGATCCGTTTCCCTGTCCGTTCTGTATATCTGTAATTTATGACTGCCTGCTGATCGATCTGAGAAGTTCGACCTCACCTTCGGTTAAACGTCTGTATTCACCCGGTTTAAGCGATCCGTCAAGTTTAAGTCCGCCTATCGACATACGTTTAAGGTCAACCACTTTACTTCCTACCGCGATGAGCATTCTTTTTACCTGATGAAATCTGCCTTCGCTGATCGATAATACTATCTTCGCGGTATCCCCGCCCCGATCGAAATCTCTATCACTTGCAAAAGTATCATCCGGGATTTTTACAAAAGCGGGCTTTGTCGGTATCTTATCGTTGATATCCACACCGTTTTCAAGCGCGTCGATCTGTTCGGGGGTAAGCGGTTTAGGTATACTTACAAGATAATCCTTGAAAATATCCTTTGACGGAGCGGTAAGTGCATGCACAAGCGCACCGTCATTGGTGATGATCATAAGCCCCGTAGTATCTTTATCGAGTCTTCCGACACATGAAAGATCTTTTTTCTTTTCGTCTTTTAAAAGATCGATGCATGTCCTGTCCCTTGAATCGGTATTGGCAGATACAACGCCTGCGGGCTTATTGAGCATGTAATAAACAAACCTCTCATAAACTACCGGCACACCGTCAAATACAACCCGGTCCGAATCCTCGGATAATTTGGCCTCGGGCCTTAGGACTTTAACATCGTTTATAAGTACTTTTCCCGATGATACAGCCTTTTTGGCTTCGCTTCTTGACAGTCCCAGACTGTCGCACAGAAACTTATCTATCCTGATCATATATCCCCCCAATTTTCACTGTAACGGAATTTATATGCGGGTAATAAATGAGGCTGCATAAGCAGCCTCGGGTTTAAATAAGATTGGGTCCGTTATCATCACCGAAATCCTGTGATTCAAGACCGAGACTTTCGAAGTCGTCGTCTTCGGCAGGATGAAGTTCAAGCCTGTTGGATTTAACTATGCTGTTGCAACTGTTAAGATCCGCCACTAACTGATTGTAATTGTTAACGGCAAGCTGAGCGGAATGTGTGATTATATTTTCAAGATTTGCCAGCAGATCGTCCGTATACTGCATGGCAGCCGTTTTAACGTTGTTGGCCTCGATCGTGGCACTGTCAAGTATATCCTGAGCCTGTCTGGTGGCTGTCGAAACAACTTCGTTGGCCTTGGCATAAGCCTGTGTCATGATCTCATGCTCGTTTACAAGCTGATTGGTCTGAACGGTAGCTTCGTTGATAAGAGCTTCTGCCTTCTGCCTTGCGTCGTTAAGGATCGCATCACGATTTGAGATCATCTTCTGATAGCGCTTGATCTCTTCGGGAGTTGCCTGTTTGAGTTCTCTGATAAGCTCGTCGATCTCCTCCTTGTTGACCACGATCTTGGTGGAGGACAGAGTCATAAATTTACAACCCGCAATATACTCTTCTATTGCATCAATAGCTCTTTCGATATTACTTGTCATTTTAATGTTAATCCTCGCAATACATTATTTTTTATCGTACTTTTCAAGCAGCATATCGGCAACAAAATCCGGTACGAATTCGTGAAGATCTCCTCCGAACTGAGCGATCTGTTTTACCGATGAAGAACTTAAGTACGAATAATCGAGACTTGTATTAAAGTAAACCGTATCCAGCTTATTGTCGGATAACTTGCGGTTAATCTGAGACATCTGAAGCTCGTACTCAAAATCGGTTACGGCGCGTAACCCTCTTACAACCACATATATGCCTTTACTCTTACAATAGTCCGACAAAAGACCGCCGAAACTCTCCACTTTCACGTTGGGGATATTTTCGGTTGCTTTCTTCAATATATTAACACGAACATCTACAGAAAACAACGGAGTTTTTTCCTTGTTATCAAGCACTCCGACGATAACTTCGTCAAATATGTTGGCGGCTCTTTTGATGATATCAAGATGGCCGTATGTCATGGGATCGAATGTTCCCGGATATATCGCTGATTTCATACCACTCCGTTCCGGCATAACAATGCCTGTTTATTGTCGGCTTAATTGCCGGCTTTTGATACAAAAACATGTTTGTTGGTCTTGTATTCCTTGACTCTTAAAATATCATACCCCAAATCCGGGATATAATCAAAATCTGTTTTTATATCCGCTTCTATTATGATGATCGTATCTTCATCGATATACGGTCTGTCATGTAAAACCAAAAGCAGCTGACGCTCGAATCCGCGGTCATAAGGCGGATCGGCAAACACGATGTCCACATGCTTCTCATTTATGTGATAAACGGCGGTCGTAAAATCTTCACACAGTACCGTAGCCTTATCGGTAAGCTTTGTATGATTTAAATTGTCCTTTATGATCTCATGGGCCTCTCTTGAATTATCGATAAAATAAGCCTTTTCGGCACCACGACTTAAACTCTCGATCCCGATCTGTCCGCTTCCGGCAAAGAAATCCGCCACAACGGCTCCGGGAACGTCGCCCTGAAGTATATTAAAAAGCGTTTCCTTGATCCTGTCGGTGGTAGGCCTTGTATTAAGCCCTTCGGGTGCTTTTAAATTATGGTTTCTTACACTTCCCGCTATGACTCTGGGCATGTTAACTCCTTATCTTTATGCCCTTAGAGTCTCTGTGTCCGGGTTTTACCTTGGCATGGAGATCGAAGGGTTTTCCGTTATATTCTATGATATTGTCGCCTGCGTTTTTGGTGAAATATACTTCCTCGACAACGTCGCCTTTGGAAAGCCTCATACCTCTTACGCCGACCGCGTTCTTTTTCTTTTCGGGTATCTCTTCAAGGCCGAATCTTAAGAACACACCGTCTTTGGTACGAAGAACAATATTCTTTTCCTCTTCGGGCGTAAATATTGCAACAACACTGTCTCCGGGGTTAAGTTTCGTTGCGGCGACAAGTTTCTTGGAAACTTCAAATTCGCTGCCGTCCACAAATTTAAGCATGGAACCGGCCGTTGCGAAGACAAGTCTCTTAAATTTAAGGTCTTCCTGGTCTGCGACAAAAAGAACGCGCTCGTTCTCGGAACTGTAATTCGAGAGGTTATCTATGGGCTGACCTTTGTCCTTGGGCTTAATTAGCGGGAAGTCCTTGACCTTGATGGAATGCATGAGACCGAGATCGGTAAAGATCACGACTCTTGAATCTGTCTTTGTCTTAAATACATATTTATTCTCTGTATCACAGGTCTCTTTGTTACGCTCGTAAGCGGCAACATCGACGGTCTTGGCGTATCCGAAACGGTCCATCAGGAAATAAACATCGATTATCTCTTCGGGCTTTTCTTCGTATACGGCTTCCTCGACATCTTCGATAACGGTCTTTCTGGGAGTATTGAACTCACCTTTTATATTGTCGAGATTTGATGAGATAACTTCGGTCATCGAATCTTTGTTGGAAAGAATATCTTTGTATCTTGCGATGTTTGCCAGAGTTTCTTCGTTTTCGTTGAGCAGCGCTTCGATCTCAAGACCGATCAACTTGTATAAACGCATATCAAGGATCGCATTGGCCTGCTTTTCGGTAAAGTTAAGCTGTGAGGCCATCATCTTGGATTCCTTGGATTTAAAGTTGATGCCGGTCGTCTTGCCTTCGGTCATGCAAAGACGGGCCATATTGCGGTCTTTGGAACCTCTTAATATCTCGATTATAAGATCGATAACGTTGACAGCTCTTATGAGACCTTCCTGTATCTCTTTCTTATCGAGTTCTTTTTCAAGAAGTTTGGTGTATTTTCTGGTGCAGATCTCGTACTGGAACTTTGCGCTTTCTTCGATAACACGCTTAAGTGACATCGTCTCGGGTCTGCCGTCACAGATGGCAAGCATATTGAAGCCGAACGTATCTTCAAGACGCGTCTTTTTATAAAGCATGTTGATGAAATTGTCGGGATCGGCATCTTTTTTAAGTTCAAAAACGATCCTGATACCTTCCTTGGAAGACTGGTTTGAGATATCAACAAGGTCTGTAGTCTTTTTGGTCTCCGCAAGTGCGGCAACATCGGATAAGAACTTTCTGATGTTATCGCCTATCATCGGATAAGGTATCTCGGTCACGATAACGTTTACCTTGCCGCCTTTTGCTTTCTCGACTTCCACTTTTCCGCGGACCTTGATCTTGCCCGAACCCGATTCGTAGATCTCTTCAAGTTCGGACTTATTGGTGATGATACCGCCGGTAGGAAAATCGGGGCCCTTTATATACTGCATGAGTTCTGCGGTCGTAATGTCGTTGTTGTGAAGATATGCCTTTGTGGCGTCGCATACTTCTCCGAGATTATGAGGCGGTATACTGGTAGCCATACCTACCGCGATACCTTCTGAACCGTTTACTAAAAGATTTGAAAAGAGCGCAGGAAGAACAAGAGGCTCTTTAAGTGTTTCATCGAAATTCGGTCCGAAGTCAACAACGTCTTTATCAAGATCGGCCAAAAGTCCGATCTGAGTGATCTTTTGAAGTCTTGCCTCGGTATATCGCATTGCGGCGGCGCCGTCACCCTCGATGTTACCGAAGTTACCGTGTCCGTCAACTAAGATCTTACCCTTCTTAAAATCCTGCGTCATTACGACAAGGGAATCGTATATCGAAGAATCGCCGTGAGGATGGTATTTACCCATCGTATCACCTACGATACGTGCACTTTTCTTGTATTCCCTGTCGTAAAACATTCCAAGTTCATGCATATCGTAAAGGACACGGCGCTGAACCGGCTTAAGACCGTCCCTTACATCGGGAAGCGCACGTGCCACGATAACGCTCATGGCATAATCTATGAATGATTTTTTCATGATATCGGAATATTCGGACTGGATTATCCTGTCTTCCGATGTTTCGATAAACTGCTGTTTTTTCATGTTAATGATCCCTGTATCGGTAATGATTTATGATTTTTCTTTGAGCATCGCGGATGGTTTGTCGATCAGATATCGAGTTCCGCATATGTCGCATTGTCGTAGATGAACGTACGGCGCGGAGGAACTTCAAGTCCCATTAAAAGTTCCGTTACCTCGGAAGCACGCTTGGCATCGTCGATCTCGACGCGTCTCATCAATCGGGTGGCCGGATTCATGGTCGTCTCCCAAAGCTGTTCGGCATCCATTTCACCGAGACCTTTGTATCTCTGAAGTTTGAAATTACCGGTATGAGTCTTGCGGTATTTTTCAAGCGCTTTGTCGTCGTAAAGATACTCTTCCTCGCCTTTTGCGGGCATTGCCTTATATAAAGGCGGCATGGCGATATAAACATGGCCTTCATATATAAGTTCGGGCATAAACCTGAAGAATAACGTAAGCAGGAGGTTTGAGATATGGGCACCGTCGACATCGGCATCGGCCATTATGATGATCTTGTCATATCTTAACTTCGTGATGTCAAAGTCATTGCCGTATCCCTCGGAAAAGCCGCAGTTAAAGGCATTTATCATCGTCTTGATCTCGGCATTGGCAAGCACTTTGTCGATCGATGCCTTTTCGACATTAAGGATCTTACCTCTTATCGGAAGTATCGCCTGATACATACGATCTCTTGCCATCTTGGCCGAACCGCCCGCGGAATCACCTTCGACGATAAATATCTCACACTTCGAGCTTTCTCTTGATTCGCAGTTCGCAAGCTTTCCGTTTGAGTCAAAAGAATACTTTTGCTTGGTCAGCATGTTCGTGCGCGCCTTTTCTTCGGTCTTTCGAAGTTTTGCGGCTTTTTCGGCGGAACCTATTATGGTCTTTAAGGTCTCAAGGTTTCTGTCAAAGAATCTTACAAGCTCATCCTGTGTGATCTTTGCAACGGCTGTTGCGGCATCCGGATTGTCAAGTTTTGTCTTGGTCTGTCCTTCAAATCTCGGATCCGTATGCTTGATGCTTATGACCGCAGTCATACCGTTACGCACATCGGTACCGGTAAAGTTAACGTCTTTATCTTTAAGTATGCCGAGTTCCCTTGCATATTTGTTGATGATCGTTGTGAAAGCGGTCTTAAAACCGGTAATATGGGTACCGCCTTCAAGTGTATAGATATTATTACAGAATCCCATAACGTTTTCATGGAATTCATTGATAAACTGAAGTGCCACTTCAACTTCTATATTGTCACTTAAGCCTTTATAGAAAATAACATCATGAAGCGTTTCCGAGGTCTTGTTCATATCCTTGATATATCCGATAAGACCGTCGGGCTCATGAAAAGTGATCTCCTCGGGCACATCGGGACGGTTGTCTTTGAAAAAGATCGTAAGACCCGGATTAAGATAAGCGGTCTCGTGAAGACGGTTTTTAATATCGTCTTCCTTGAACCTTATACGCTCGAATATCTCATTATCCGGTAAGAACGTAACGGTAGTACCGCTTTCACGAGTCTTTCCCTCCGGCTCAAGAAGGCCGTTTACCAGCTTTTTGGTGGGATTTCCCCTGGAATATGAGTCTCTGTATATAAATCCGCCCGTCTTTATCTCTACGTTCATCCATTCGGAAAGCGCATTGACAACAGACGAACCTACACCGTGAAGTCCGCCGCTTGTCTTATAAGCATTATTATCGAATTTACCGCCCGCATGAAGAGTTGTGAATACAAGTCGTTCCGCGGAAACTCCCTTTTTGTGCATTCCAACGGGGATTCCTCGTCCGTTATCGGACACACATGCGGAGCCGTCTTTTTCGAGTGTCACATGGATCTCACTGCAGAAACCCGCCAGATGTTCATCTACCGAGTTATCAAGAATCTCATAAACAAGATGATTAAGACCTCTTGTCGATACGGATCCTATATACATCCCGGGACGTTTTCTGACCGCCTCGAGACCTTCAAGGACCGTAATACTTTCGGCATCATATGTATTCTTGGCCATATCAAGTAAAACCTTTCATGAAATTATGCGGTTAAGCGCCCGAAATACGGCAAATATCCGCCGGGGCATACTTCGACTACATACATAGTTATTTTAACACAAAAACATCTGTTTGGGAACAAAAAATACAATATATAGCGCACAATTTTAACAGGATATACAATATAAGCTTTTCTAGAAACAAAAAGAGATATGGAAAAACCACATCTCTTTAAAAATTCCTATATCCAATATCTCTTTGTTTATATAAGCTCAAATCCTTACTCTTCGTATAGAACTAGTACTCTTCTTCCTTGGTACAGGCAACCGCGAGTGCGCCGGGTCCGATATGGCAGCTTACGCTCAAAGAAAGCGCATATGCCACAGGATCGGTATCGGGGAAGCGTTCTTTTATCTCTTTTACGAATTCATCGGCTGCGTCTTTGTTATAGGTATATGCCACAAATAATTTAACGCCTTTACCCGTTTCGGTACCGCCGAATCTTTCGGTGATATCCTTGGCGATCTGATTGAGCATCATTGACTTGGCCTGAGTCTGGGTGCGCGCCATCGCAAACGTATCAAGCTTTTCGCCCTGGATCTGAAGTACGGGCTTGATCTTTAAAAGCGTTCCGAGCGCAGCGACCGCGGGAGTGAGTCTTCCGCCGTTCTTAAGATATTTAAGCGTATCGACCATTATATAGATCGACGAGTTAAACTTGTCTTCTTCAAGTCTTGCTTTGATCTCTGCGCCGGTATATCCTTTTTGGGCCATTTCCATGGCATCCCATACCGACTGAAGCTGTG
>Ga0247608_10004037_pt1 | contig 16708 bp, 5 predicted proteins | sample 176DNAGHGlowgp2_FD_193490 | JGI IMG/M metagenome (GOLD analysis project Ga0247608, IMG submission 193490) | Sheep rumen microbial communities from Palmerston North, Manawatu-Wanganui, New Zealand - 1766 DNA GHGlow gp2 | ecosystem: Host-associated > Mammals > Digestive system > Stomach > Rumen ... | reverse complement strand
TCGGATGTCAATAGGTTTTCCTAACTATCTCATCAATTATATGATAAACTGATATTAGAAAGAGGATTAAGAATATGTCAATAAGAAAAGTTGTCAAATATGGTACACCATCACTCAGAGAACCGTCTAAAGAAGTTCATAAAGTATCACAAAAAATAAAAGTTTTGGTAGAAGATTTGCTTGATACAATGTATGCTCAAAATGGTGTAGGACTTGCGGCTCCTCAAATCGGTGAGAATTTAAGAGTTTTTGTTATTGATGTTTCAATGAATGATGAACCATTAAATCCTATAGTATTTATTAATCCTAAAATTATTAAAAAATCCGGTGCAGTAATAAGCCACGAAGGCTGTTTGAGTTTTCCTGAAGCATTTACGGATGTGAAAAGATATGCAAATGTCATGGTAAAAGCTATGGATAGAAATGGTCGTTCTTTTGTTCTTGAAGCAAAAGACGGAACTTTGCTTGCCCGTTGTATTCAACATGAGTTTGATCATTTAAACGGTGTTTTATTTATTGACCACGTAATAAACAGATTTGATGCGGAAGCTGAACTTTCAAAGAACAATCTTCCGCCGTTAGAGGTTGAGAAAATTCTTGACGAGCCTGAGCTTGAACCCGAAATTCAAAGATTGTTGGAAGAAAAAGCTAAGAAACAAGAAGAAGTTTAAAGTCTATAGATAATGTCATTGGGTTTGATGTCAATTGTAAAACATTAATAAATTTTTACATTTAATATCTGATAGACAATAAGAAGAAAATATATTAAAATAATCTTATGAACGAATTAGCAATTATTCAAAATCTGATATATGAAATTAGAGGTCAAAAGGTTATGATTGACCGAGATTTAGCAGAACTTTATGAGATTGAAACAAAGAAACTTAATCAGGCGGTTAAGCGTAATCTAAAGCGTTTTCCTAAAGACTTTATGTTTCAACTGACAGATGAAGAACAAAAAGAACTGGTCACAAATTGTGACCACCTCCAAAATCTTAAATACAGTTACCAAAATGCTTATGCTTTTACCGAGCACGGTGTAACTATGCTTGCAAGTATTCTTAATAGTGAGCGCGCAATAGAGATTAATGTTCAAATAGTAAGAGCTTTTGTACAATTAAGACAATTCGTTCTTGAGCATAAAGACTTAACCAAAAGGTTTGCAGAGTTGGAACGATATTTTATGCAATATTGCAAAGATAACGAAACTGATAAGCAAAAAATATATGAAGCCATCGATTTGTTAATGGATAGAACAAAACCTGCAAAAATCGGTTTTAAGACTGATTAAAATGAATCAGGTGTGTGAATTAAGACAATTCTGAAATTTTATAATCCACATGGTCTATTTGGTTTGCAAACTTTAATCCTTTGATTGATGTCTGTTGTTTAATTATAGTTTATAGTGTGTATGGGGAGGAGTGGTTTTTATTACTCCTTATAAAGACATACAAGAGGAGAGAATAGCGGTAAAGTGATTGTGTGAGCAGGCAAGTTCAAAATAAAATTTAATACAAACTTACTCACTTATTCACGGATTTACTTATTCACTTAAAAAAATGAATTTATCAAGCTTAGACATTACATTACACAGAATTCAAACAATAGAGAGCCAATTTCAATCTCTAATGTCTTATGGTGCGCAAAAACCGAGTGAGGATTTTCAAAAAATTCTTGATACCTCCATGGAAAACACAAAAAATCCGAATTCGACTTCAAGGGCAGAGATTAATGAGTTAATAGATAAATACTCTGAGCAGGCAGGTTTGGATGTTGATTTTGTAAAAGCGGTAATAAATCAAGAATCAGGTTTTAATCCTAATGCAACTTCAAAATGCGGCGCTATGGGATTGATGCAATTAATGCCGGGGACTGCTCAGGGACTCGGAGTTACAAATGCTTACGACCCCGAACAGAATATTCAGGGCGGAACTAAGTATTTAAAAGGACTTATGGACAGATTTGATAATAACAAATCTCTTGCTCTTGCAGCATATAATGCCGGCCCCAATGCCGTTAAAAAATACGGCGGTATACCTCCGTATCAGGAAACACAAAATTATGTAAAAAGTGTTCTTGCACGTTACGACAAAATGAAAGGGGAGTAAATGTACTCTAATCGATTGAATACATTACAAAACTTTTTTCAAAGGAGTTTATTATGATATTAAGAGGACTTGAATCTTGTGCAAACGGTATGCTTGCGCTAATGGATGCAAACGATAATACTGCAAATAACCTTGCTAACGTAAATACGGTAGGATATAAAAAAGGTTCAATAAAATTCCAAAATCTGATGGATTCAGCAGTCTTTACTCAATCCGAATCTGTTTTGAGAAATGACTCCACAAGATATTTGGGGAATTTGAGTGTAGGAAGCTCCGCATATGAGTTTACTCATGATTTTTCGCAAGGTGCTTTAAATCAGACTGATAACCCTTACGATCTTGCGATTGAGGGTGACGGCTTCTTTAAAATTCAAGATGTTGACGGAAAAATATACTATACAAGAAACGGCTCATTTACAAGAAATGACCAAGATTACCTTGTAACGAAGCAGGGCGAATACGTACTTGATGTTAATAACAGACGTATACGAATGATTCCCGAAGATTTGGATCCGGATTTAGTAAGAGATAAAGTCCAAATAATTATCGGTGAAAGAGGTAATATTGAGATGAATGCCGGTTTGCAAAAAGTACCTATGCAAACAATTGGTGTATGGGATTTTGGAAACAAAGATGATTTGTTTGAGATTTCTGATACAAGATTTATACCTAAAACTCCGGAAGAAAATCCCGAGCTTCAATCCGAAAAATTTGTAATCCAACAAGGAATGTTAGAGCTTTCCAATACAAATGTAATAAGAGAAATGATTAGCACAATCAGCACCCAAAGAAATTATGAAAGTCTTGCAAGGGTTGTTACGACTAACGGTCAAATGCTTGATACAGCAGTTACTTTAGGAAGATTAAGACAATAATTTTTAAATTTTTTGAAAATTGACATGTTGAAAAGCTCCAAAAGCATGGTATAATGTACATGTAGTTATAGTATTTTGTCCTAATTAAACAAATGAATTGTGAAATTAACCCCAGAAGTACAGGTGACTGTATGATGAAGTATTAAGCTATAGAATTGGAACACTTTTATTAAGCAGAGGCAGTATGTCAATATCATTCGGTGGATTAGCATCCGGAGTTGATACATCCGCATGGATTGAAGCCCTTGTTTCAATGAAGCAAGCGAGCCTAAAAACATATGAAACAAAGAAAGAAGCGCTCGAATTCACTACAGGTGTATTAGAGAACGTTAAGAGTTTCTTTGCTTCATTTAAAGGTGTTATATCAAGGGTTACCGATTCTAATTTGGGGATTGCATCATACGACTTATTTATCCAGAATTTAGTTGAAACAACTAATGCGGATGTCGTAACCGCATCAGTTACAACACAGGCTCAACAGGCAAATTATGAAGTGTTTGTTGATCAGGTTGCGACTGAAACACAAGCTTTGAGTAATTATTACACAAATATTACAACTACTACAGAATCTATAGCTTCACATAACTCGTTATTAAGTAGTATAGGGATAGGAACCGGAAGGGTAGGATTTAATGTTGACGGCTCACAGAGAGAGATTATTCTTCAAAGCAACGATACAATAGGTACTTTAATTGAAAAATTAAACAAAATCGGTATTGATGCAGGGTATGATGCAAATCAGGGTATGTTTTCAATTAATGTTGATATCGATGATATCAACGATATTGATAATACAGGTATAAAAACAGCATTTTTCTTAATAGATGTAAATTCCGGATATTCAAGTGATTTGTTGGAATTGTTCCAATCCTTGACGAGTGTTATTACTGCAACAGAAGCTTCTGTTATTAGTACTTTTGGGATTACAGACAATGAATACTATATTACAAGTATAAAGGACAGTAACACTACAACACCTGAAACTATAATTACAACTCACACTACGGATATAAACAGAACATTTGGGGAATTCTTTAATGAATTATTGGAATTTGGGTTAGTTGCAAGATTCAATGAAGAAGGGGCTATAACTATACAAACACTAAACGGTAATATTATTTCCGGAGGATTGGCGGAACAGCTTGGTATTGTGACTACTGACAATTTACAGCAAACTGAAACTAAAGCATCGTCAACAGTTGGTGCATATTCAACAGAGACATTGTCGGTTGACTACACAAGTACTTTGGGTGATATTGGGGCAATAATCAATGATACGGACAGACTACAAATTTTTGATCAACAAAACAATTTAATAGCTACTATAACTACATTAACACAAGACTCTACCGTAGATGATTTATTCGCAACTCTTGCACAGTACGGAATTACCGCTACTTTGCAGGATAGTGTAATAACGTTGGAGTCTAGAAACGGTAATGTTGTCGGCGGCGTTGTTGCCGAAAATATGGGGATAGCAACATACCATTCATCTACAACTACAATAAAATCAGGTAATAGTACAACCTCAACGGCTATGGTTTCATACGTTGCAAGTGCAACCGACTGGGTGTCAGATTGTTTATGGGATGTATGGGATAGCTATAGTGCTGAGGACAAGGTAATTACTGTTACTCATACGGATAGGTATGGAACGGATCAGACTCATTACTTTACCGTAATCGAGAAGAATTCAATAGCTTCTGACGGTTCTGTACAAAGAGGAACACAATTCCAAGATATTATTGACTGGTATAAGAGCATAGATCCGACATCTACATTTACCTTTGATGAAGACGGTCATATCTTTATCGATTCAAATGATAACTTCTATATCGAAGGAACAATAATGGATTATTTGGGAATTGGCGGTCATACTGATACGTATACTTGGACAGAAGGTATAACTACAACTACGAGTGAGGATACAGTATCGTTTAGGGTAAGGTGGACTGACAATATTTCGGATGTATTGTGGGATAACGGTTGGTTAAGCTACTCTGCTGCAGATAGGGTTATTTCAGCATACAGCTTAACTGTAGACCACACAACCGCAAACGATTCTCAAAATCATCCTGACGGTGCGGAAGGCAATTATGTTGAAAATGGCGGAACATATCAACATACAATTCAGACTCTTGTTAAGACATTTACTATAATAGAGAGTCAAACAAGTGTACATGAGGACATGACTGTTGAAACAATTGTGCAAGGTTCAACATTTGAGGACTTGGCACATTGGTATACAACAGAAGTAGATACTACTGCAACTTTCTTAATAAATAATGACGGAACTATAACTATTGATTCAAATAATACATTCCACTTGGAGGGGAGAGCTGTAACGGATTTGGGTATTGGTGAAATTCTGTCTGTACATCAGACATGGACAACAGGAACCGCATCTACGCAAAGTACGGCAAGTGTAGTTTATGCGGCAAAAATGACGGATTACATATCCGATACGTTTACTTCAACACAATGGGCAAATGTTAATAAGACAATCTCTGTTTATGAGACTCATGTTGATCACCAAGACGGAGGTGACGGAAATAGTGTTGTTCATGTGACTGTTCAGACCAAGTTGACGGATATTACAATTGACGAAGGAACGACATTTAACAGTCTTGCTGCTCAATTGCAACCGTACGGTATTACATTATCGATGGATAACGGTGTACTTACTATCAATTCATCTTCTGATGCGACAAATTATTTGATAGAAGAATCCTTCTGTAATTTCAATACTGCTAACGGTGTTACATATATAACACCGAAATCCGTTCCCGGTTTAACAAGTATGCTGGATCATTTTGGTATAAAGATTGATACCGTTCAACAGACTTGGACAACAGGTACCGCATCTACCGAAAGTACGGCAGTTGTTAACTACTATGCTAAGATGACGGATTATATTAAGGATACGTTTACTGCAAGTGATTGGGCTAGTGTAAATAAAGATATTGTAATTAACCATACCGAATATGACCATGTAAATCACAGAACAGTAATATCTCAAGTAACAACGATTAATGTAACCGATACAACAACGTTTAATGATTTGGCATCACGTTTAAATACATACGGAATGACACTAACACTTCAAGACGGTGTATTGGTAATTGATTCTGACAGAGTATCAGGCTTAAATGACAGTTTATACTATGTTACAGGTGCAATACCTGATTACTACGGAATGAAAGTTGATTCCGTAACTGAATACTGGACAACAGGTACGGTAGCTACGGAAAGTAGCGGTATTGTTAATTATAATATTACACTTTCCGATTATATTTCTGATACCTTTACTCAAACACAGTGGAATAATTTGGCATCTTATACTAACAGTGCAGGAGAACAAATAAACAACGGTAAAGTTATTTCAATCATGCACACATATCTTGATCATGATGACCAACATACCGTAATTGAAACTACAACCCTTGTAACCATAGATACTCAAACAACCTTCCAAGATTTGAAGAATACTCTTGCAAATTACGGAATTACATTGAGTATAGATGACGGTATTTTGAAACTTGATTCTGACCCGAAAGCAACTCAGAATAGAGAATGTTTCTATATAGAAGGTTCAATCCCGAACCACTATGGCTTAAGAACCACATCAATTCAGCAGACTTGGACAACAGGTACTGTTGCGACACAAAGTACGCAAATTATAAATTATTATGCAAGAATGCAGGATTATATATCAGATACATTTACGGAGTCGGAATGGGCATCTGTTAATAAAGGTATAGTAATTAATCATACCGAATATGACCATGTAAACCACAGAACCGTAATATCTGCAGTAACGACAGTTAATATTACAAATACAATGACTTTCCAAGATTTGTATAATGAACTGCATCCGTATGGTATTACATTAGATATTGTTGACGGTGTTTTAACTCTTGATTCAGAAGTAGTAAATGCAACTTACTTATCCAGCTCGACCTTGGCAAGTCATACAGTAATGGCACAATTAGATGAAAGTTACTATATAACAGGTGCAATACCGAACCGCTACGGTGTAACTACTTCAACACTCCAAGTTACTTGGACAACCGGTACTGTAGCGACAGAAAGCAGCAGCATTGTAAATTATAATATTACACTAACGGATTATATTTCAGATACATTTAAACTATCCGAATGGAATTCTCTTGCATCATATACTAACAGTGCAGGAGAACAAATAAACAACGGTAAAGTTATTTCAATCATGCACACATATTTAGACCATGATGAACAGCATACCGTAATAGAAAGAACAACACTTGTAACAATAGATACTCAAACAACCTTCCAAGATTTGAAAAATACTTTATCAAATTATGGTATAACATTGAGTATAGATGACGGTATTTTGAAACTTGATTCTGACCCGAAAGCAACTCAGAACAGAGAATGTTTCTATATAGAAGGTTCAATCCCGAATCATTACGGTTTAAGAACAACCAGTATTCAGCAGACTTGGACAACAGGTACTGTTGCGACACAAAGTACGCAGATTGTAAAACGTAAAGTTCAATACGGTGATTATTTATCGGATACATTTACTCAAACTGATTGGAATAATTTAGCGACTAATGCTCAAAGGTATACTGATACGGCAGGAAATGTTCATGGCGGCAGAGAAATTGCTGTAATGCACTCTTATATCGATCATGAACATCAATGTACGATTATTGAAACTAAGACAGTAATCACAATAGACACTCAAACTACTTTCCAAGATTTGAAAAATATTCTTGCAAATCTTGATATGTCAGATAACAGAAATAATATTTCATTAACAATTGATGACGGTGTGTTGAAGCTTGATTCTGATTGCTGTTGGATAGAAGGTAAAATACCTGATCACTATGGAGTAAAAGTTGATTCCGTAAATATGATTTGGACAACAGGTACGACGGCTACAGAAAGTACGGGAAATGTACAATTTAATACAAGTTTGAACGACTTTATTTCTGATACATTTACTGCAGATGCTTGGTCAACTGTCAACAAGACGTTGGTAATTAAACATACGGAATTAAATCATGATACACATGCCGTAGAAGGTGCAAACACCGTAATTGCAACAATTGTTGTTAATAATCAGACACGTTTTTACGGTAACGATTCTAAAATAGTTGTTAACGGTGTAACAATAAATCAAAATGCTGTAGCGACAGTCAATGGAGTAAATAATGTTCATGGAAATTTAAAAGAAGTTTTAGGCGCATACGGAATTTCTTTAAATATAACTAACGGTGTATTGACGTTGGATTCAGCACCTGTTGCAAGTAATAATAATGCGGTTTATTATTTGGAAGATGCTACGAATAACGGCATTATGAAACATTACGGAATTAAGACTGATACTGTTACGCAGACTTGGACAACAGGTACGGCGGCTACAGAAAGTACGGCTAATGTAGATTATGCGGTTCAATTAACGGATTATTTGTCGGATACGTTTACTCAAACTGCTTGGAATAATTTGGCAACTTCAACTTATACAAACAGTGCAGGACAAACACAAGGCGGCAGAGTAATTTCCGTAATGCACTCATATCTTGACCATAATACACATCAAACGGTAATTGAAACAAAAACACTTATAACTATTGATACTCAAACTACATTTGAAGATTTGCAGTATAAACTTGCACATCTTGATACGGTTGATAACAACAATAATATTAGCATGACAATTGATAACGGTGTATTGAAGTTAGATTCAAATTGCTGTTGGATAGAAGGTTTGATACCTGATCATTACGGAGTAACAACAGTTTCGAAAGTACAAACATGGACCTATGGAACCGATAGTACAAGTAATGCATCGAGTTATATAGCCAGAATGACGGATTATATCTCCGATACAATGTCATTGAGCACTTGGAACAGTAAGAATAAGACAATAATCGTTAAAGAAACATCTCTAAATCATACTACTCACCAAACAGTTGTTAACAATATGGCAACGATTGTTGTTAATGATCAGACACGTTTTGACGGTAATGATTCTAAGATTGTTGTTAACGGTGTAACAATAAATCAAAATGCCGTAGCGACAGTTAATGGAGTGAATAATGTTCACGGAAACTTGAAGGAAGTACTTGGCGCATATGGTATTACACTAAATATTAATGACGGTGTAATGCAGCTTGATTCTGATTGTCGTTGGATAGAAGGTGAGATACCGTCATATTATGGTGTGACAACGGATCAGATGGTTCAGACTTGGACATACGGAACAGACAGTACGGGTTCTGCATCGAGCTTCAAGGCTGTAATGACGGATTATATTAAAGATTCGTTCACACAAACAGCATGGAATAGTGCAAATAAGACAATTGCTGTAAAACATACATACTTGGATCATAATACACATCAAACCGTAGTAGAAAATAAAACAACTACTGTTATTACAGATAATACAACATTTAATGATTTGGCAAGTTTCTTATCGACATACGGAATGACAATGGGTATAAATGCTAACGGTGTATTGACGATTGATTCAAATGAAGTATCGACTCTTGACGGTGAAATCTATTATATAGAAGGCGATATACCAAACCACTTTGGAGTAATAACAAACAACTTATCTCAAACTTGGATATACGGAACTGATAGTACGGGTTCGGCATCGAGCTTTAATGTAGTTGCAACGGATTATATTGCTGATACAATGACGGCAACTAAGTGGAACGGTATCAATAAGACTATAATAGTCAATCATACGGAATTAAATCATGCTAACCATACAGTAACAACGTATGCAACGGCAACAATTATTGTTAATGATAATACTCGTATAAGCGGTAATGATTCACAGATAGTTATAGCAAGTGTTCGTGCAAATAATACGGTAGCATATACAACAATAACCACAAATGCTTCTGGCGGAGGAGTAGCAACCGTAAACGGAAAAACAAACGTACACGGCAACTTGGCGGAAGTGCTTGCAGCCTATGGTGTAACCGTTTCCGTATCTAATACGGGTGTGTTGAAGTTTGACGGCGATTGCAATTATCTTCAGACCGGAGCAAATGATACGCAGGTGGGTGCTATAGTTACTCATTTTGTAGGTACGGCACTTACATCAACGACACAGGCTTGGACAACAGGTGCGGAAGCAACGTCAAGCTCGGCAGTTGTTACTCCTCGTCATGCGGTAATCACAGATTATATTAAAGATACAATGACGGCAACTAAGTGGAACGGTATCAATAAGACTATTGTAGTTTCTCATACCGGCTTGGATCATAACGGTCATACCGTTACTACAGCTGCTACCGCAACAATTGTCGTAAGTGATAAGACAAGAATTTCGGGTACAAATTCAACTATTACAGTAAACGGTACGGCAAAAGCATGGGGCTTGAAGGAAGCACTTGCTCAATATGGTGTAACCGTTTCCGTATCTAATACGGGTGTGTTGAAGTTTGACGGCGATTGTAATTATCTTCAGACCGGAGCAAATGATACGCAGGTGGGTGCTATAGTTACTCATTTTGTAGGCACGGCACTTACGTCAACGACACAGACTTGGACATACGGAACGAATACAACCGGTACGAACGTAAGCTATACCGCATCTATGACGGATTATATATCTGATACAATGACCGCTAATACATGGAACAATAAGAATAAGACAATAATTGTTAAAGATACATATTTTGATCATAGTACACATCAAACAGTTGTTAACAATATGGCGACTATTATTGTTAATGACCAAACCCGTTTTGACGGCAATGATTCACAGATAGTTATAGCAAGTGTTCGTGCAAATAATACGGTAGCATATACAACAATAACCACAAATGCTTCAGGAAGCGGTTCCGTACAAGTAAACGGAACATATGTTAAAGGCAACTTGAAGGAGGTTCTTGGTGCATACGGAATTACATTGGGTATGAATAACGGTGCTGTTACTCTGTCCTCCGACCGTTGTTGGATAGAGGGTGAAATCCCGTCATATTTTGGTGCAACATCAACAAGTATTACGCAGACTTGGACAACGGGTTCAACAGAAACCGACGGCGGTTATGTATTCTACGAAGCTCAATGGGATGACTATTTAAAATATATCGGCTTTTTATCAGGTGAATGGGATCATATTGATAAAGCTATTAATATATATGAACTTCAATACGATTACAATTCTCACAGTGCTCAAACAGTTTTGGTTGGAACGGTTACCGCAACCGATGATATGACTTTTGGTGATTTGAGTAGTGAATTGGATTATTACTATGATATAAATCTTGATTTATATGATAATGGCTCCATAATGATAAGCAGTACAAGCGGCAGATGGGCAGAAGGCGCTATTTTGGATTGGTGGCATTTGGATTCTTATACAGAATCTTATCAAACGGTCACCTACGGTGTAGCTGCGACAAGCTCGTCCGTAAAATCTGCAATGAAGCTCACGGACAGAATATACTCCGTACTTCATGATGATTGGGACAGTTTGGATAAGGTTATTACGATACATACTACTACTTGGAACATGTCCGGAACTTCTCCGTCTAATGATACCTATGAAAGAACATATACAGTAACCGAATCAACAACTTTGCAAGATCTTCAAACTTGGTTACAAACTGGTAGTTTAGGTATGAATATATCAAACGGTGTTCTGTCTCTTACTAATGCAACTCAGGGATACAGATACGTTGACGGTGATATAGCATATGCTCTCGGTATGCGCTCTCAAAGTATAACTGTTTCTTACACAGTGGGTGATTGTCAAACGCATACGGGTAATACCGTTACTGCATATGCTACTCTTGACCATATAATATCCGATGTAGTTGAAGCTATCGGATTAAACAACAAAAATATTTATGTAGTTCAACAGGGGTATGATTTTTCAACCGGTAGCAGAACAATCAGCACCGTTGCTACGATTGATACGGTCGGTAAGACATTTAATCAGGTCAATAATGAACTGTCAAGCTACGGTTTTAGTTTCTCTATCTCTAATGATATAACCCACAGAGCTCAACTCCATGTTTCAAACAGTGATTATTATTTACAAGGACAGATAGTAGATGCACTCGGACTTAATGTAATAGTCGGTGACGGAGAATATGTAACATTTACCGTCGGTCAGACGTATACAGGTAATGTAATAACTGCAACAGCAACAAGAAATTCAACACTCGGTGACTATGGTGCACTTCAATATAAAGGAACTTGGACATTATATAAAAGTAAGCTTATAGACGGTGATGTTGCGTTAGACAGAGTAACACTAAAAGATACTACTACTATTGGCGAAATATTAGATAAATTTAATAATACTACAGGTTTTTCTGCCAGCTTGAATGCTGACGGTTCAATATCTCTAAGTTGCGAAGGCGGATATTTTGTAAGAAGTACCAAGACACAAGGTCATGAAGGTCAGTTCGGCGGAGTTAAGGGCTCTGATTTGTATTCTACATACAATTATAGTGTGAACGGAGTTACAGAGGCTAAAAGATCTGATACTTTGCAAATGGGTGTTGTGAACCAAACCGGAACAATATTTGAAGACGTTACATCATTTGACAGTAGTACTCCGATATAAGTTGACCACCTTGTCGGATGCAACTCCGGTGATTGTATAATAACGTTTGCTAAGTATATTGATGACGGAATCGGCGGTCTTAATGAAGATTATATAACGGTTACTCTGCGAAGTACTGATACCCTTCAGGGGTGGAGGTCACAGATTGCTGAGGCTACTAGTATTAACAATAATTTTGCAAACCTTCATTTTGAAGATGGAAAGTTGTGCTTAACAACAGCAGATAGTCTTGATGCTTGGCGTATAGGTGAAATGTCAGATTCCACGGGAGTATTTAATAACGGATGGTCTGTCAAAACAACAAGAAATGTTGACGTTCATGGTTTTGCAAATAAAACAAGCAGTACTCTGACCAAAACAGCCGATTCTAATACCAAATTGGAAGAATTGGGTATTGATTCCGATTTCTGTGATTGTTTTGATTTACGTAATGGTAGCGGTGATCTTTGTGGTGAATTCACAGGTGACGGCAGTAAAACAATAGGCGATCTGCTCAACCAAATCAGTGCTTATGAAGGTCTTACCGCAAGCATTAGCAGCGGAAAAATCACTATATCATCAACAGGTAAAGGGTATTATATATCAGGTATATCGGATGATTCTTATGAGCGCTCCGTACTATCTGCTTTAGGCTTATCTACATCCGCATCTGATTATCAGCAAACAAAAACATGGATGAAAGTCAGAAATAATACGTCCGGTATCAGCAACCTAAAAGTTTGTGCGAATAGCAGCTTTACACTTGCAGATTTAGGTTACGGTGCTAATCAAAAATACACTTTACATTCAATTGTATTTGAAGGTACTGATCCTTCCCCATGTGCAAGCTATACTCTTACTTGGAAAACTACGGAAACTATTGCTCAATTCTGTGCCAAAATGCAAAACTTTGGTATCAATTTGACATTTGATGACACGACTCGCCAAGCTACCATGTGTGACACGTTAACAAGATTTTATGGCAGCTATATTACACCGTTAGGAAGCGTTAAGGACAATATTGTCAGTTATTCTGATAACATAACCGTTTACGCCGCCTGCAGCGGAGCTTCGCTGAATGCTACGATGACTCTCGGCTCCAAACTCTCCGACTTTGGTATCAATTCCCGTCAGCAATTAACGTTTGCAACACACAATAGCGTATACGATTTGGAAAGTGTTACATGTAATACTGTTTATTGGGAAACAAATGAAACTTTGAGTAGTTTTATTACCAAAATTAACAATCTGTCTTCCACAACAGGTATTACGGTTACCTTGAATGAAAATAACGGAACTTTAAGTTTTAGTGGAAGTAGTAATTCTTATATTTCAGAGATACAAGGAGAATATAGTGCTTCGAATTCCGGTTTGTCAAAATTATTAGGTTTGGGCTCAAATTTAAGAACTAATGAATCCGCTCACAGCGCAAACAATGCATCGGATAGTGCTAATTGCGCTAAAGCGCGTTTTAATGAAACTACTAAGCTTTCCGATTTGGGTATTAACAGCCGCATGGTATTTACATTCAAATTACATACAGACGACAATTATGCAAGTACTACTCAAGATGTAAATATATATTGGGAAACAAATGAAACAATTAGTGACTTCTTAAGTAAAGTAGAAAGTACAATAAGCTCATATGGTAATAAATATGCCGTAACTACTTCTATAGATGATGGTGGTAACGGCGGATTTACAATTACCGGTAATGAGTATGTATATTTGCAATCTTTAGATGGTACTCTGGCAAATGAATTATCTATGTCACACACCGGTTCTGTTGTGACACACTCTTATACAATGAAAAATTCCGCTTCTGCAGATAATACTGCCGAATACACTTACCTCAACGAGCGCAGCACCAAGCTCGCAAACTTGGGCTTGAATACCGCTCAAACTTTGACGTTTGTTGTTCACTCAAACAATACTTATGCCGCTCAAGGTACGACAGTTACTGTAACTTGGACTACATCGGAAACTCTGGGTGAATTTGAAGCAAAAGCAAATACAGCTGTTAAAAATGCACTTAATGCAAATGTTGTTAACGGTGTAACAGTTGAATATTTTGATGCCAACAACAATAGAAAAGAAGACTCCGGTGAAAGAAGATACTTCAAGAAAGATAACAATAACGTATCAAATGTTGATGAACAATTATTGTTTTCTGTAGATGCAAATACAGGTAAATTGACTATTAAAACAGGTGAATATGCTTATTTGTCAGCAATCAGCGCTAATCTTTCTGCAAAAACAGGTATTACCGCAAGTCAAAACAAATATACTTACACGGTTAAGGTTGATAACAGTGATAACAATACTGCAGAATCATATTATCTCAATGATGGTACAAAACTTGCCGATTTAGGTATAAATGCTAATCAAACAATGACAATTGTTAAACACTCAAATAACACTTATGCCGCTCAAGGTACGACAGTTACTGTAACTTGGACTACATCGGAAACTATGGGGTCATTCAATAGTAAGCTTGCAGCTCAAGGCATCACAGCTTCCGTAACAAATGACGGTAAATGGACATTCCAAGGTAGTGAAAATGTTTACGCATCTAATGTCAGCGCAGGACTTGCTACGGTAATGAAAATTAATACTAAAGAAAACAATACTTATGGTAAGTCATATAGTTATACACTTAATGTTGATAACAATGATAACAACACCGCAGAAAAAACTCTGCTCAACGAGCGCAATACGAAACTTTCTAATTTGGGCTTGAATACCGCTCAAACTTTGACGTTTGTAGTTCACACAGACAGTACTTATGTTGCCGATAATACAAAAGCTACAAATTGCACAAAAACAATTACTGTTACTTGGGAAACAACAGAAACACTGCAACAATTTGAAGATAAAATCAATAATTCTATTAATGCGGAATTAACAGCAGCAGGTATTGTAACCGCTAACAAAGGTGCAGTTGCAGGAAATATTGTTGCTAATAATGGTACTTTGTATTATGACAAGGATAACGACAAAGTATCCGAAACAAATGAACAAGTATACTTCGGACTCGACAAAAACACAGGTAAATGGACTATTAAGACAGGTGAATATGCTTACTTGTCAGGTGTAAGCACTGCACTTACTCAGAAAATCGGTATTTCTCCAACAAGCAAAACATATAATTACACAATCAACTACAGAGCAAATGCGGATAATAATGCTGAATATACACTCCTCAACGAGCGCAATACGAAACTCTCTAACTTGGGCTTGAATGCTAACCAAACTTTGACGTTTGTTGTTCACAAAAATAATACTTATGCTACAGAAAAGACTGTTACAATTACAAACGGAGCTACCGGTACAACTACTACTCAAAATAATCCTAAGGCTTCAAGTGTTACCGAAACAATTACAGTTACTTGGACAACATCTGAAACTCTTGCCGAATTTGAGAACAAGGTTAATACATCACTTGCAGCCAAATATACAGCAGTCGGTTTGCCTAATAATATAGCAGGCGGATACGGAGTTACATTCTCCGTTGATGCCAATAACGGTGCTTGGTCTGTTAAAACCGGTGAAAACCTCTATATGTCTGCCGTCAGCGCAAATCTTAAGACTAAAACAGGTCTTAATGCTTCTAACCAAACATATAATTATACAATCAATTATAGAGCTGATGCTGATGGTACGGCAGAATACACCCTTCTTAACGAGCGCAATACAAAACTCGGTAATATTACGTGGACAACGGTAGCAAGCGGCAAGACAGGAACTGCAAGTATTACATCAAATCAGACTATGACATTTGTATTACACACAAATAATACTTATGCGCAAAATAATACCGATGCTACAAGTGTAAGTCAAATTAACAATGTAACAAAAACACTTACAGTTACTTGGACAACATCTGAAACCCTTGCACAATTTGAAAACAAAGCTCGTAATGCTATCAGAGATGAATTATTGGCAAATGTTGTAAACGGTGTAACCGTTCAGTACTATGATGCAAACGGAAATAGAACAGAAGATGTCGGCGAACGCAGATACTTTGATGCAAACGGTAATAATATTTCCGAAATAGCTGAACAAGTAACCTTCTCTGTAGATAAGGAAACAGGAAAATGGAGTATTAAGACCGGTGAATATGTTTACTTACAAACGGTAGGTTCTGCTGCAACGGGTGATTC
>Ga0247608_10004036_pt1 | contig 16710 bp, 10 predicted proteins | sample 176DNAGHGlowgp2_FD_193490 | JGI IMG/M metagenome (GOLD analysis project Ga0247608, IMG submission 193490) | Sheep rumen microbial communities from Palmerston North, Manawatu-Wanganui, New Zealand - 1766 DNA GHGlow gp2 | ecosystem: Host-associated > Mammals > Digestive system > Stomach > Rumen ... | reverse complement strand
CGCTGTTCCGAGCAGTGCGGCAAAGAAGGTGATGAGGAGTGTCACCTGCAGACCGTCCAATATCATCTGGTAGCGTTTCTCGGCTATCAGGTTGTTATTGAAACTCTCCACGATGCTGTCCGTCATGTTTGTACAACCGGTCAATACCATACAGCAACCCAGCAGCAATAGCATGGCTGGTATTCCTGATTTAGTCTGTCTCATCATTTCGTTTTGTTTTAATATGGCTGCAAAGATACGATTTATCGAATGAAATCCCAAATAAAATTTGGTTTTTCGTTCGATTTGCACTACCTTTGACCTAGCGGTCGAAGGTACTCACGTTCGAGAAAACTCGAATAAAATTTGGTTTTCTTCTCACTTAATCGTACCTTTGCACACGAAAAATAAACGTTTATTGAAAGATGTCATTAAAATGTGGTATTGTAGGACTGCCCAATGTAGGCAAGTCCACACTGTTTAACTGTCTGTCGAGTGCCAAGGCACAGGCAGCCAACTTTCCTTTCTGTACGATAGAGCCTAACGTGGGAGTAATCACCGTTCCTGACGAGCGACTCACCAAACTGGCGGAGATCGTACACCCGGGACGTATCGTCCCTGCGACCTGTGAGATTGTAGATATTGCCGGACTCGTAAAGGGTGCCTCAAAGGGTGAGGGCTTGGGTAACAAGTTCCTGGGGAATATCCGCGAGACGGATGCCATCATCCATGTGCTGCGCTGTTTCGAGGATGATAACATCACCCATGTGGACGGTACCATCGACCCTATCCGCGACAAGGAGATCATTGATACGGAGTTGCAGCTGAAAGACCTGGAGACCATCGAGTCACGTCTTGCCAAGACCGAGAAGGCAGCTGCCGCCGGCAATAAGGAGGCAAAGGTGGAGGTGACGGTGCTGAAAGCCTATAAGGAGGTGCTCGACCAAGGTAAGAACGCCCGTATCGTGGAGTTCGACAGCAAGGAGGAACAGGACTGTGCCCGCAACCTCTTCCTGTTGACGGCAAAGCCTGTGCTCTATGTCTGCAACGTCAGCGAGGCGGATGCGAAGGAGGGTAACGACTTCACGAAGCGTGTCGAGGCTCTTGCCAAGGAGGAAGGTGCCGAGGCTATGATCATCGCTGCCAAGACAGAGGAGGATATCGCCGAACTGGAGTCTTACGAGGACAAGCAGATGTTCTTGGAAGAGTTAGGCTTGGAGGAGAGTGGTGTCAACCGCCTGATCAAAAAGGCATATTCACTGCTTAATCTCGAAACCTTCATCACAGCAGGTGAGATGGAAGTGAAGGCGTGGACCTACCACAAAGGATGGAAGGCTCCCCAATGTGCTGGTGTCATCCATACCGACTTCGAGAAAGGCTTTATCCGTGCCGAGGTCATCAAGTACGACGACTATATCCAATATGGCTCTGAGGCTGCCGTCCGTGAGGCAGGCAAGATGGGCATAGAGGGTAAGGAGTATGTGGTGCAGGACGGTGACATCATGCACTTCAGGTTTAATGTCTAGAAAATCTAGAACTTTCTAGAATCATCTAGAACATTCTAGAATCATCTAGAGCACTCTAGAAAATTGAGGGAAAAATGAAAACATTGCTATATATTCTCTGGAATCCAGACTTGGAGTTCTTCCACCTCGGACCTTTCTCTGTCCGCTGGTACGGATTATGCTGGCTCCTTGGCTTTACGGCAGCATACCTGCTGGTCCGCAGGCTCTATCGAGAGCAGAAAATCAAGGACGAACTCTTTGAGCCCCTTTTCCTCTACTGTTTCCTCGGCATCCTGATAGGAGCACGCTTAGGACACTGTATCTTCTATGAGCCCGACTATTTCCTGACCTCTGGGAAAGGATTTGTGGAGATGCTGCTGCCCATCCGTTTCCTTGCTGACGGCGGTTTTAAGTTCATTGGCTATGAGGGACTGGCAAGTCATGGAGGTACCTTGGGCTTGATGATTGCCCTGTGGCTCTATGTCAGGAAGACGAAACTCAGTCTGTGGACCGTCTTGGACAATATCGCCATTGCCACTGGCTCGATGGCATGTCTTATCCGCGTGGGCAACCTCATGAACTCCGAGATTATCGGTAAGGTGACTGATGTGCCCTGGGCATTTATCTTCGAGCGTGTCGACAGTTATCCCCGGCATCCCGGACAACTCTACGAGGCGATTGCCTATGCCGTACTGTTCTTCCTCCTGTGGTGGCTCCATAAGAAGATGCCGGAGAAGATCGGCACAGGCTGGTATTTCGGTTTCTGCCTCACCTATATCTTCACCTTCCGCTTCTTCATCGAATACACGAAGGAGGTGCAAGAGGCGTTCGAGGCGTCACTGCCTATTGATATGGGACAGATCCTCTCGATTCCTTTTATCATTCTCGGACTGATTTGTATGTTCCGTAAACAAAAAGTATGATACGCAGAGTCCTCATATCGCTCCTACTATTCTGCTCCTGTTCCCTGATGGCACAAGAGCAGTCTGACACTGCTTTCAAACGCCTCTATCAACATTACTTCGAACTTTTCAGCACTAATAAGAGAGACGAGTTCTATAAGACATCCGTGAAAGTCCAGCAATATTTCATTGCTAAGAAAGACATTATTAATTATTATAAGATACGACAGAACGAGATTCTCTTTGACACACAGCATGGAGAGATATATAAGGCTATCAAGAAAGCGAATGTCATGCTGGAAGATATGAAGAACGACAAGGTCAACCGCTACGATTTGGTTTACGCCTCACTGGGTGCCATCTTCGAGTCTCGCGGCAACTACAGGATGGCAGAGCATTACTATATGGATGCCATTCATAATATAGCACCTGAAGATACCTTAGACTATATACATGCTGTTGCGCAGATAGTCTCTCTGAAAGTGTCACGAGAACCCGATAAGGCATGGGAATGGAACGAGCGAATGGGAGCCATGACGACCAATGGAAGCACCTTCTATAAAGTCTATCTTGCCCTGAAAGGACAGATCTATTTCTTCAAAGGCGACAAAACCAACTTCCTGAAAACCAGGAAAGAGTATGATGAATGCGCTAAGCAGACGAATGACTCTAATCCTTATGGTTGGCAGATCATGGATCTCATACAGAAAACTTTTGAGGGAAATTACCAAGAAGCCCTGCAACTCTTAGAACAAGATATTGCCGACCTTACGGAAATTGGACGTTGTGATTACCGCATCCGTATCTATGAGATAATGGGAGAGGGGGAACTTGCCTTAAGAGAGGTGAACAAACGAAGGGACCTCCGTGACTCCCTCAACAGCGACATGCTTTTCAATAACATCAATGAGATTAATGCCGAGGTGGGTATCGCCAAGATCCATGAACAGGCAACAAAAGAACGGGAGTTCTGGTTTTTTGCCGTTATCCTACTACTCATCATAGCCCTTGCACTGACCATCTCACGCTATTTGGTTAGAAGACGTTATCAGAAGAAAATCCTCAGACAAAATGAGCAACTGGAGATCGCCTTGAGCGAGGCTAAAGAGTCCGACCGCATGAAGTCCTCTTTTATCGAGCATGTCAGCCATGAGATACGTACTCCGCTGAATGTCATCACAGGCTATGCACAGATTATCACCAATCCTGACTATGAACTCGATACAGAGGAGCGCAACAATATGCTGCAGAGTATTGCCCAGAACACCACGGCAATTACCAATATCGTCAACGACCTGCTGGAGATAGCACAAGACGAGAGTAAGGAACGCTATCGCCGTGAGGACACCATTAATGTCAATGCGCTATGCCATAACATCATGGCAGAGATGGAACAGCGCAACAATGGACGGTTGAAACTAACTTTCTTCTCCAAACTACCTGATGAGTTTACCATCCGCAGCAACCAAAGTGGTATCGAGAAAATACTGCGCCACCTATTAAGTAACGCCTTGAAATTCACAGAGCAAGGACAGGTAGAACTCTTCGTTCATGAGAGTCCTGACCATGGCTGTATGCGCTTCATCGTCACTGATACGGGTATCGGCATTGACAAAGAGCATCAGGAGAAAGTATTTGAACGATTCTACAAAGTAGACTCCTTCAAACAAGGCTTTGGTCTCGGACTTACCATGAGCCGTAAAATCGCCCAACAATTAGGAGGTGCCCTCGCCATTGACAAAGGCTATGAGAACGGTACCCGCCTCGTCCTCACCGTTCCAGTAAGGTAAACTTCACCTGTCACCGTTGCCACCTTGCAAAACTATTTAGTTATCAGGCAGTTGTCGGTAACAACGAAGCGGCAACGGTGACAAGGAAAGGTGCTTTCGGTATAAAATACTCATGATTTCTTCATTGACAAAACAAGTTGTTTTGTTCCGAAGCCCATACCTCCTGCCTGTGAAGGTGCTGCTTCCTCCATGTGACGATGCCGCTTCCATCAGTCATGAGGACTTACTTCCCACTGACTATCTTCTTGATGTCATTGAGTTTGTTAAGTGCCTCCAAGGGAGTGAGGTTGTTGACATCCAAGCCAAGGATCTCATCACGGACCTGACAGAGCACAGGGTCTTCCAACTGGAAGAAAGAGAGTTGCATGCCCTCACGGCTCTGGGCTATCTCCGCTGTCGGCTTACCAGCCTTACCCACTTGGGCGTTCTCCGCCTCTAACTGTTGGAGGATGACATTGGCTCGCTTGACGATGGACTTAGGCATACCTGCGATCTCTGCGACATGGATACCGAAGGAGTGCTCAGATCCACCCTTCTCTAATTTACGCAGGAAGATAACCTTCCCGTCGACCTCCTTCACACTCACGTTATAGTTGCGGATACGACTGAAATTCTTCTCCATCTCGTTCAACTCATGATAGTGGGTGGCGAAGAGGGTACGAGCCTGTGCCTTGGGATGCTCATGGAGATACTCCACAATAGCCCAGGCGATAGAGATACCATCATAGGTACTGGTGCCACGTCCTAACTCGTCGAAGAGTACTAATGACCGTGGCGTGACATTATTCAGGATATTCGAAGCCTCTGTCATCTCCACCATGAATGTAGACTCTCCCAAGGAGATATTATCTGAAGCCCCCACACGGGTGAATATCTTGTCAACCAGTCCGATACGGGCACTCTCAGCAGGTACGAAACTACCTGTCTGTGCCAACAGGGTGATAAGTGCCGTCTGACGCAACAATGCCGACTTACCAGCCATGTTCGGACCCGTGATAATGATTATCTGCTGATGGTCACCATCCAGCAACACATCATTGGGCACATAACGCTCGTCGAGGGGTAACTGTGTCTCAATGACAGGATGGCGTCCTTGTTTGATATCTATGATATTGCTATCGTCTATCTGTGGACGGATATAGTGGTTCTCCTCTGCCGTCTTCGCAGCAGACAAGAGACAGTCGAGACGCGCGATGATATTGGCATTGGTCTGCACCTGTGGGATAAACACCTGTAAAGCGATGACCAGGTCGGTAAAGAGTTGTTGCTCCAACGAGAGGATCTTCTCCTCAGCACCCAAGATCTTCTCCTCATATTCCTTCAGTTCCTGGGTGATATAACGCTCTGCCTGCGCCAATGTCTGCTTACGCACCCACTCTGCAGGAACCTTGTCCTTATAGGTATTGCGCACCTCCAGATAATAGCCGAACACGTTGTTATAACCAATCTTCAGCGAGGCGATACCCGTTGCCGCTGTCTCACGCTCTTGGATCTGCAACAGGTAGTCCTTACCAGAATAGGCGATATGACGCAGGTCGTCCAGTTCGGCATTCACCCCGTCACGGATTACTCCACCCTTCGCCACTAACTGGGGTGGGTCGTTGGTAATCTCACGCTCTATACGGTCACGGATCTCCTCACAAAGACTCAGCCGCTCCCCTACCCTCCGCAACGACTCATTGGTGGCATGGAGACAGGCGGTCTTGATGGGTTGGATAGCCTGCAGGGCGACTTTCAGTTGTACTACCTCACGAGGGGTCACACGTCCTACAGCGACCTTGGAGATGATACGCTCCAAATCACCGATACGCTGCAACTGGTCGTCAATGCACTGGCGGAACTCTGGCTCACGGAAGAAATAGTCGACGATATCCAGACGGTCGTTGATGGGTTTGGCATCCTTCAAAGGGAATACCAGCCAACGACGCAACAGACGTCCTCCCATGGGCGATACGGTACGGTCGATGACATCGAGCAGTGACTTACCACCCTCCTGCATCGTACTGACTAACTCCAAGGAGCGGACGGTAAACTTATCCAGACGGACATAACGCTCCTCCTCGATACGAGCCAAGGAGGTGATATGGGCTATCTGGGTATGTAATGTCTGGTCAAGATATTGCAAGATAGCACCAGACGCGATGACACCGCTTTTCAGATGGTCGACTCCAAAACCCTTCAGCGACTTCACATGGAAATGCTTCAATAGTTTCTGATTTGCGGTCTGCTCTGTAAACACCCAGTCATCCAGTTCAAAAGTGCAATAACGGATACCAAAGTATTTCTCAAAGTCATGTCTGCGCTCACGATCGTAGAGTACTTCCTTAGGTTGGAAATTACCCATCAGTTTCTCCACATAGTCATAGGTACCCTCCCCTGTCAGGAACTCACCCGTAGAGATATCGAGGAACGACACCCCACAGGAACTCTTTCCGAAATGGACTGCGGCAAGGAAGTTATTCTCCTTGTAGTTAAGCACATTATCCTGCATAGCAACACCAGGAGTCACTAATTCGGTAATACCTCGCTTGACGAGTTTCTTGGTGAGTTTCGGATCCTCCAACTGGTCGCAGATGGCAACACGCTTACCGGCACGGATGAGTTTGGGCAGATAAGTATCGAGGGCATGATGGGGAAATCCAGCCATCTCGTCGCCCCTCACCCCTGCCCCGTTATTACGACGTGTCAGGGTGATACCTAATATCTGTGCTGCCGTCACGGCATCCTCACAATAGGTCTCATAGAAGTCACCACAACGAAACAGCAATATGGCCTCAGGATGTTTCGCCTTGAGGTCGAAGAATTGTTTCATCATCGGGGTCAGTTCCTTCTTTGCCATCTTTGTTTCTTTTTATATTTCCAAGTTGCAAAGATACGATTAAGTGAGCAAAATGCCAAAATATATTTGAACATTTTCGAACGTGAGTATCTTAAAAACTTGTTTTAAAGATACGAATAAGTGAGTAAAATGCCAAATTTCTTCGCTTGTTTCTCATATCTAAGGTGCTCAAGCGAGTCAAAACTCGGGTAATCGACAAAGCCAATCAACTGAACGGCTATAGCCGAAAGCAAACCAATCAAAAAACAGTCGCTGTCGTTGTGTAGAAAATAAGCGGAGAAATTTGGTCTTTCGCACAATTTACATTATCTTTGCATCATCAATCAGATAAAATGTTTGGTGTATGGAAGCAAAGAAAACAAAAGAAGAAGCGCTTGAGTTCATCAAAAAGGCTGTGAAACACAAGCAGGAATGGAGAAAGGAACTGGAAGCTGAGTTCAAGGGAAAGGACGTGAACGTAGTATTCCTATGATTAAACTTTCACTTGAGCACATCAATGCCAAGTCACCTTACGAGGCGAAAGAGGCTGGTGGGGGCTACGAGTTCTGCACCGAAGGAGGCATACTTTATCGAATACGTTTCCTTGAGGAAAGCCCCATTGGCGGTTGCGATACTTATCAATTCGCAATCTCAAAAATTGATAATGTACGCTCACCACACGACCCAAACATTAGTGCCACCACGTTCATTATTATCGATGAGTTCTTCAGTGAGTACGAGAACGTGTTGTTATATTATTGTGATTCAGCCGATCACCGTGAGGCAGGTCGTAATCGTCTCTTCATCCGTTGGTTCGAAAAGGCAGCCAACCCCAACCGGTTCACCATCCGAACAACCCATGCCATTGTGGAGGGGCAAGAACTCTATGTGGCAATCATAGTGGAGAATCGCAACAAGCGACTAAAGGCAATCACCGACGATTTCGACTCAACGTCTGCCGCACTAACCAACAAACCGTAATAGTGCCACAATTCCTCGTTTTAAACAGTTGCTGTCTGGGTAGGGAGATGGTAGTGCGATAGGGGGATTGCTTTATTTTGTATTACGTGAAAAACGACAGAAAGGCGACTTTTAATCTTTTTCAGGAGGGAGTAAAGGTTCTGAAGCAAGCACAGAACTTGACTCATAACGATGAGCCAATTCATTCTGTACTGCACGATTAATAAAATCGTTAATGGTCGTTCCTGTGGATGCTGCAAAAGCGGCAATGCGAGAATGCAACTCTGAAGTCATACGGAGATTGAGTCTGCCACTATATGGCTTGCATGGCTCTACACCGTCAGCCTTACAACCTTCAAGGTAGTCGTCAATACCGTCCTCGAAATCTTTGCGAAGTTCATCAAGCGTTTGCCCTTCATACAGTATGAGGGCTTTGCTCAATCCCTGAACCTTCCCAAACAGACAATTGTCTTCCTTACTATATTCTACGGATCCCTTGTATCCCTTATACTCTAAATAATCCATAACGCTCCTCCTTATATAAATTGATATGAATTTGCTGCAAAGGTACTAAATATGGTACTAACTTCCAAATAATTTACAGATTAATTAGAGTTAGAGCAACGACTGGCAGAATTGTTGCTCTGCCAGTAGTATGATTATTATCATTTGTGGATCATTCGGTCATTGAAGAAGCCGCTTATAGGAGTAAGTATCTAAAATTTTACAAATTACAAATAAAAAGTCCACCGTTAAAGGACGATGGACAAGGACCTAATGTTTTCACAACGGAATAATCCTTATTGTGATTTGCTAAAAATTAGTACTGCAAAGATAAAGTTTTTCTTTGATAACGCCAAATATTTCTGAAGAATTTTGTACTTTTGTAGCATAAGAACTTAAAAACTATAAATATGAAAAGGATTCTTGGCTTAGATTTAGGAACAAATAGTATAGGATGGGCTGTGGTTGAACGAAACGACTCTGACGGTCGTATCATAAAATCTGGAAGTCGAATTATCCCTATGGATGCTGCAACGCTTGGAGATTTTTCCAGCGGTAACACAAAGTCTCAAACAGCAGATCGGACAGCAAAGAGAAGTGCTCGCAGAATGAGAGAACGCTTCCTTTTACGGCGTGAGCGTTTACACCGTATTCTTCATCTTTTAGGCTTTCTTCCTAAACACTATGATGAAAAAATTGGATGGGATTTGGAAAATGACAACAAGCATTATGGCACATTCATAGAGGGAGTTGAGCCAAAGATTGCATGGAAAAAAGGAGAAGGTGGAAAATACGAATTCGTTTTCCAAAACTCTTTCCATGAAATGCTTGATGACTTCAAGAAACAATACCCCAATCTCATTTCTGATGAAAAGAAAATCCCCTACGACTGGACACTTTATTACTTGCGTCAAAAAGCCCTTTCACACAAGATTAATAAGGAAGAACTTGCTTGGATAATACTGAACTTCAACCAAAAGCGAGGCTACACCCAACTTCGAGATGATGATAATTTTGAAAGTACAAATGACAAAAAAGAGGAATACATGTGCCTGACTGTGAACAGCGTTACTGCTGATGACACTTCTAAGGGAAAAGACATATGGTATGAAATCAAATTTGAGAACAGTGACATTATCTATAGGAAAAAAAGCAAATACCCTTTAGACTGGGTGGGAAAGAAACTCAATCTAATCATTACTACAAAACTTGATGAGAACGGGGCACCTAAACAGAAGAAAGACGGCTCCATTGACTATAGCGTTAAAAATCCAAACGAAAACGAATGGGCATTGCTAAAAATAAAGACGGAACAAGACTTAAAATCATCAGGTCATACTGTTGGGCAATACATTTATGCTGCTTTATTAAACAATCCGTCAGAAAAGATTCGTGGCGGTTTAGTTAGGACTATCGAACGTAACTTTTACAAAGAAGAGTTAGAACAAATTTTAAAGAAACAAGCGGAATTCCATTCAGAACTTACAAACCAAAGCCTTTACGAAGAGTGCATCAATGAACTTTATCGTAACAACGAAACACACAGAAATAATATTAGTCACAATGATTTCACCTATTTAATATTAGAAGATGTCATCTTCTACCAGCGTCCACTAAAAAGTAAGAAATCACTGATTGATGACTGCCCTTATGAATACCATGAAGGAGTTGATAAGGAAACAGGAGAAATCCGCACCTATCCATTGAAATGTATTGCCAAATCTAATCCCTTTTTCCAGGAATATCGAATATGGAAATTCCTTAGCGATTTACGCATCATAGAAAACACGAAAGAAGTTAACGGTCATATACTTTCAGATGTGGACGTAACATCTGAGTTTATATCCAATGACGTAGAATGGAGCAACCTATTTTTATGGCTTAATGACAAGGGATGTATAGAGCAAGGAGAACTTCTCGAACATCTTGGTATTAAGAAAAAAGAACACAATAAATACAGGTGGAACTATGTGGAGGATAAGAAATATCCCATGAATGCCACTCGTCATGTATTACTCGCCAAGATGCAAGAAAGCGAAACGCTCTCGCGTGAATTAGAGCAATCACTATGGCATATTCTCTATTCTACAAAATCGAAAGCAGAAATAGACAAATCACTCTCTAAATCAAGCAAGGGGGGGACAATTTATACAAAACTTGTTTCTTCTGGAATCTCAGAGACATCTATAGAGAAACTGAAAAACGTAAAACTACCTGATGAAGGTTATGGGGCATATTCAGAAAAGGCTATCAAGAAATTATTGCCCCTAATGCGCTCTGGTAATCAATGGAATGTGAACAATATTGACTCTACAACCCAACATAGAATAGAGCAATTCTCAAAAGGGAAGTCAATGGATGATCTTTCTGAAAAAGTAAAACAGAAGATAGCATCATTAACAGATATCAACTTATATCAGAGACTTCCAGAATGGCTTGCATGTTATATTGTATACGGCAGACATAGTGAGGGTAGCGACATTGTTAAATGGAAGAATCCCAACGACATCAATATCTATCTCAATAATTTCAAACAACACTCACTGCGCAATCCTATTGTTGAATGTGTCATTTTGGAAACACTAAGAGTAGTTCGAGACATTTGGGTACGTTTTGGAGATATGGATGAAATTCACGTCGAGATGGGGCGTGACTTAAAGAATCCAAGTGACAAACGTCGTCGCATCACACAACAAGTTCTTGAAAACGAGAATACCAACATCCGCATCAAAACCTTGCTTGCAGAAATGATTCACCCAGAGTTCGAAGTTCATAATGTCCGTCCCTACTCTCCTAGCCAACAAGACTTGCTTCGCATTTATGAAGAAGATGTACTGGCTAACAATGTACCAAACGAGGAGATACAAGATATCATAACCGATCTCTCAAATCCCACCAAGCAACCTTCAAGAAGTCAGGTGTTGCGATACAAATGTTGGCTCGACCAAAAGTATTGTTCTCCTTACACGGGTCAGCCTATCCCGCTTTCACGGCTATTTTCCTCTGATTATGAAATTGAGCATATCATTCCTCAATCTCGCTACTTCGATGACTCATTTTCCAACAAAGTCATATGCGAGTCAGAAGTAAACAAACTTAAGGACAATAACCTTGGATATGAGTTTATCAAGAAGTATCATGGACAAACCGTACAAATAGGATCTGGCAAAATGGTACGAATCCTTGAGATAACAGACTATGAGAGATTTGTAAAAGACACCTATGGAGGTGCAAAGACAGCATCTAAACGCAGAAAACTTCTTATGGACGACATCCCTGCAGAATTTATCCAACGTCAGATGAATGACAGCCGTTATATCAGTAAGGTTATTAAAGGACTGCTCTCTAATATTGTGCGAACAATAGACGAAGATGGCAATCTTGAACGGGAAGCTATATCGAAAAACTTAATTACTTGCAATGGTTCTGTTACAACACGATTGAAGCGAGACTGGGGACTTGGTGAAGTGTGGAACTATATAGTTCTTCCCCGTTTCCAACGTCTTAACGAACTCACAGGCAACACATGCTTTACCTCATTCAACACTCATGGCAATGAAATTCCTGCTATGCCTCTCGAATTGCAAAAAGGATTTAACATTAAGCGCATTGATCATCGTCATCATGCAATGGATGCCATCGTTATAGCATGTACTACAAGGGAACATGTTAATTTATTGAATAACGAGTCAGCACTTCCTGAACATCAGGAAATGAAGCATGCGTTATCTCGGAAACTGCGTAGATGTGAGGATGTCATCATAAATGGAAAGAAACGCAGTATCTACAAGGAATTCATCATGCCTTGGACCACATTTAAAAATGATACTCTTTCGTCACTTTTGCAAATTGTAGTTAGTTTCAAACAAAATCTTCGTGTGCTTAATCAAGCAACGAATTTATATTCAAAATATAAAGATGGACAAAAGACTTTCGTCAAGCAGCAGGGTGCAGACCACTTTGCCATCCGTAAGTCACTTCATAAAGACACCATTTTCGGTCATGTCAATCTTCAACGCATCCGTACAACTAAACTAAAGGATGCGTTGAAAGACGTTAACCGCATTGTGGACGTACGTCTAAAGAAAAAGATAAAGGAATTAAAAGCCCAACATTACAACGATAAACAGTTGTTGGTATATTTTAAAGATTATGCCTATGAGTGGAAAGGCTATGATTTCAATAAAATTGATGTATTCTACTTTACTGATGAGAAAGAAAAAATGGTAGCAACTCGCTTCCTCAATGACCTTGTTAGCATTTTCAAAGGAAAAACCAAGAAGGAAGATGTTGAGAAAGTTATATCACAGATTACCGACACAGGTATTCAGAAGATTCTCACCAATTATCTGAATAAGAATTTTGACAGAATAGAATTTGCTTTTTCGGCAGAAGGACTAGAGCAAATGAATGAAAATATTACCATTTATAATAGCGGAAAACAGCATAAGCCTATCTATAAAGTTCGTTTGTTTCAGCCAAAAGGAAATAAGTTCCAAGTTGGTCATACAGGCAATAACAGCAAAAAATATGTCGTTGCAGATGCGGGTACAAATTTATTCTTTGCAGTTTATCAAACTGAGAAAGGACAAAGAAAGTACCAAACAATTCCTCTTGAAGAAGTTATTATGCGCATAAAGCAAAAGTTACATCCTGTTAATGAGACTGATGAAGAAGGTAACAGACTATTATTCTACATTTCCCCAGATGACTTAGTATACATCCCTACACAAGATGAATGTTCTATTAGTAATATAAATACAGAGCATTTTGTTACAAATAGGGTTTATAGGTTTATCGACAGTAGCGGAACTACAGCGAATTTTATTCCTAATACGATATCGAATGTAATTTATCATCTTAAGAAAGAAGAAGCAGATAAATTCTGCAAAGACTCAGTTATTCAAGATGAATTAGGAAAAGGAAGTCCACAATCTAAAAACCAAAAGGCTATTACAGAGGAAATGATTAAAGATATTTGTATTCCTTTGTCTGTAAATCGACTTGGCGAAATTAAAAGAAGATGATTAAGAAGACTCTATGTTTTAGTAATCCTGCCTATCTATCATTGCGAGATGCCCAATTGGTGATTAAACTACCTGAAGTGGAAAAGGCAGATAATATCTCTGAGGACTTCAAGAAAGCGACAGAGATAACACGTCCCATTGAGGATATTGGTGTTGTTGTTCTTGACCACAAGCAAATCACCATAACGTCTGGTGCCTTAGAAACACTTCTGGAGAATAATTGTGCAGTTATTACATGTGATTCTAACCACATGCCAACAGGATTACTTCTACCTCTAGTTGGGAATACCACTCAGAACGAACGATTCCGTGATCAAATTGACGCATCCCTACCCCTCCGTAAACAACTGTGGCAACAAACCATGCAATATAAGATTCGGAATCAAGCAACTGTTCTTAGCCAATGTTCTGATGCCGAAACTAAATGTATGCAGATTTGGGCTAATGAGGTAAGGAGTGGAGACCCAAACAATGTTGAGGCTCGTGCAGCCATCTACTATTGGGGCAATTTGTTCGGTCATATTCCCGGATTCATCAGAGGTCGTGATGGCGTTCCACCCAATAATCTCCTAAACTATGGGTATGCCATTCTTCGTGCAGTAATTGCCCGCTCATTAGTTGCAAGTGGTATGCTACCAACATTAGGAATCCATCACCATAATAGATACAATGCCTATTGTCTTGCTGATGATATCATGGAGCCATATCGTCCTTATGTAGACCGTCTCGTTTATGATATCACTGAACAATATGGCACAGATGTCGAACTATCAAAAGACATTAAAACGGAATTATTGTCAATCCCAACATTGGATGTTGTCATAGGAGGGAAAAGAAGTCCTCTAATGATTGCAGCATCTCAAACTACCGCCTCTCTTTATAAATGCTTTAGTGGTGAACTACGAAAAATAGCATATCCAGAAATGTAATGATAGCAGAACGTTTTAGTGAATACAGGGTTATGTGGCTCATGGTTCTTTTTGACTTGCCAACGGAGACAAAGAAAGACATTCGTGAATACACTAAATTTCGAAAGCGTCTTATTCAAGATGGTTTTACTATGTTCCAGTTCTCCATTTATGTCCGACATTGTGCAAGTATGGAGAATGCAGAGGTGCATCGAAAAAGGGTAAAGGCAATATTACCTGAGTTTGGTAAGGTGGGAATCATGTGTATCACAGACAAACAATTTGGGAATATTGAAATATTCTATGGTACCAAATCACAACTTCCCAATGCACCAGGGCAACAACTTGAACTATTTTAGAAAAAGAGAATTCCATCCTTACGATGGAACTCTCTTTTAACTTTGCAGCATTTTTTCTTTTCTAATTTTCTTTGCAATTATCTGTATTTCAGTTCTTTTCTTGAATCCAGATGTTTATGCCTCTGCAAAGATACTAATTTTTTAGCAAATCACAACACGCCGTTCCTCGTTTCCGTTATTTTGGAGGATGTTTATGCCTCTGCAAAGATACTAATTTTTTAGCAAATCACAACTCTTCTGTCCAAAAAGTCTTGAAAGCACCGGATGTTTATGCCTCTGCAAAGATACTAATTTTTTAGCAAATCACAACGAAGCAACAGCAGAACTATAATACGCCTGCGATGTTTATGCCTCTGCAAAGATACTAATTTTTTAGCAAATCACAACAGTATGAGGGTTTGAACCAGACCACTAAGAGATGTTTATGCCTCTGCAAAGATACTAATTTTTTAGCAAATCACAACCGACTTGCACTACGGACTAACAAACGTTAGGATGTTTATGCCTCTGCAAAGATACTAATTTTTTAGCAAATCACAACTATCAGACGGATGATATCCTTTCCTCTGCGATGTTTATGCCTCTGCAAAGATACTAATTTTTTAGCAAATCACAACATGTTCAGTTTAATTCTGTTTCGATAGATTGATGTTTATGCCTCTGCAAAGATACTAATTTTTTAGCAAATCACAACATGAGATGCGTTCACTTGAATTACAAGAGCGATGTTTATGCCTCTGCAAAGATACTAATTTTTTAGCAAATCACAACATGTTTCTGGAGGTTTTAATCCTGCATTAGGATGTTTATGCCTCTGCAAAGATACTAATTTTTTAGCAAATCACAACAGCCGCATGAGTGGCTGTTCGCACATGTGGATGTTTATGCCTCTGCAAAGATACTAATTTTTTAGCAAATCACAACGACTCCAGGGGACTGTCTTTCTCTTTCGCAGATGTTTATGCCTCTGCAAAGATACTAATTTTTTAGCAAATCACAACATATTGGAGCGCAAGATGATGTCGTTGCGCGATGTTTATGCCTCTGCAAAGATACTAATTTTTTAGCAAATCACAACTGAATACTCCGTTAGTTGATGATTAAAGGGGATGTTTATGCCTCTGCAAAGATACTAATTTTTTAGCAAATCACAACTTCCAAAAATATATATATAGCGCGCGCGCAGATGTTTATGCCTCTGCAAAGATACTAATTTTTTAGCAAATCACAACTATGTTTCATTCTTGGCCATATTCATTCGAGATGTTTATGCCTCTGCAAAGATACTAATTTTTTAGCAAATCACAACAAATTTGGCTGTAGATTCAGATTTCAGCCAGATGTTTATGCCTCTGCAAAGATACTAATTTTTTAGCAAATCACAACATGGTAGACAGTCTTTTGCGTATTACTGGGATGTTTATGCCTCTGCAAAGATACTAATTTTTTAGCAAATCACAACGCATATCAATGCGCTGGCGCATTAGCGCCAGATGTTTATGCCTCTGCAAAGATACTAATTTTTTAGCAAATCACAACTTGTAGCGGAACTCCCCGTAGGGAGTCACCGATGTTTATGCCTCTGCAAAGATACTAATAATATTTCAACTCCAAAAGATTGAATTAGGAAAAAAGTGAGAAGTAGCCCCTCTCCTAACCTCCCCTGTTGAGGGGGAGGGAAACGAAAAAAGTATTATTTAATTTGGAGAATTGGAATTAAATTCGTATCTTTGAAATTAACTTCGAAGATACTTTCGTTCGAAACTAAAAATAAATTAGTTTTTATTTTGTAGTTTGCTCACTTATTTGTATCTTTGCAATGTCAAAACTTTGTTTTGGCTATCCGGTAAGTTCCGAGGGGAGTAAGCCATCACTGACCCTGCTCCATTTAAAAGTCACCCAAGGGTGACTTTTACTTTTCATAGAGTCGCTTGAATATGGAATAAAAAGACGGATTT
>Ga0247608_10004033_pt1 | contig 16719 bp, 13 predicted proteins | sample 176DNAGHGlowgp2_FD_193490 | JGI IMG/M metagenome (GOLD analysis project Ga0247608, IMG submission 193490) | Sheep rumen microbial communities from Palmerston North, Manawatu-Wanganui, New Zealand - 1766 DNA GHGlow gp2 | ecosystem: Host-associated > Mammals > Digestive system > Stomach > Rumen ... | reverse complement strand
GGACCAGCCTCACTCCACTTATTCACAAACTCACGACAGGGCAGTGAGAACTTCGTGCGCATATTGGTATCACCAAAGGTGAAGATAGGTCCTTCCTCATTGATACCCTCAGCGACCACAAACTTGAACACGCCATTCTTGTCCTGGGTGATAGCGAGGTAGGTGACAGGACCAACAGGGGGATAGAACTGGGTCAGATAACCACCACCGCTCTTACCATGGAACACTGGAACTATCTTCATCGTCGGCTTCTTTGCCTGTGAGATATCATAGTCACCGGAACCAGAGTGTCCGATGATACAGATATCCTTCGGGAAGTCGATGCTATACATCTCGGCAAGGGTACCTGTTCCTGAGATGGTCTTCAGGATAGACATCGCCATTGCCACCTTCATGTCACCCTCTACGGCACAAGCGGTATGCTGCTTGATGAGCATGGAGAAGGCAGGTATCAGCATGGAGTCGAGCTTACCGGCAACACCCTTGGCGAAACCGTCGTAGTGGGAGGCGATGAAACCCAGTTTCTCGTCTTTCACCCACTGTTCGAAGGCAACGACATATTTCGCCATGTCCCATACCTTCTCAACAGTACCACCACCCTCGATATCGAAAGTGTCAAGGATATCCTGTGCCTTTGCCCTGATGGCAGCCTCGTCAGTGATGTCATCGGCAATCGCCCACATCTTCTCCCAGTCAAACTGTTTGGTGTAGAGCCACATACGATGATACAGGTTCGTCTCGTCAATATACAGGTCCATCATACCGGGATAGGGACGACCAATCTGTGCGATGTTCGTATCACGGAAACGACGGCGTACCTGTGCGGCACGGCACCAGTCCTCAATCTCTGCCTGCACCTGAGGGTCACCACCCTCTACGACACCAGTGATCACTGCCGAGCGCTTGCCGGCACGGTTCAGGTCTGCAACCATCTCACCGATGGCGCCACAGGCATACAACTCCCCCAGCCAGATGGGGATGTCCGTCTTCTCATAATCCGGAGCCAGTTTCTTCTGTACGTTCACGATGACTACAGGTACATCGAGGTCACGCACTGCCGGCAACATATTATAAGAGGTGCAATAGGTCAGCATCTGCAAGATGACCAGGTCGACATCAGCGGCACGGAACTTATCACCTGCCACCATCGACTGCTCCTTGGTGGTCACCATACCACCGTCAATCACTTCCACCGTATCGGGGATAGTCTTCTTAAATGCCTCATACTGTGCCTCAAACTCAGGGACAAGCTGAGGAAACTGTGGCAGGTATGCTCCCAAAGCGACGGAGAACACGCCCACCCTTGCTTTTGTCTCTACTAATGGTTTAGCCATAATTTTTGTTTTATTGATTAGTTTTCTTTCGAGATTTCGAGATTTCGATATTACGAGATTCCGGGATTCCGATGTTTCGTTATTTCGAGGTAACGGTTGAAGGCAGCATCCCATGCCGCCTTGTCCTTGGTGGGATGATAAGCCACCATCTCTATGGAAGCGGCGATGATACGTCGCATCTCCCAGATGTCTGATACCTCACCGGCTGACTTCGCCTGCATCATGATATTACCGATGGCTGTCCCCTCCTGAGGTCCGGCAAGCACCTCCACGCCAAGGGCATCGGCAGTAAACTGGTTCAGGTATTTGTTCAAGGAACCGCCTCCTATCACATGCAGCACGTCCAACTCAAAGGAAGAGAACTCCTTCAGCCATTGGAACACCTGTCGATAACGCAGGGCAAGGGAATCGAAGATACAACGGCAGATCTCCGCAGGTGTCTCCGGCACTTGCTGCCCCGTCTCACGACAATATTGCCGGATAGCCTCAATCATTGACGGAGGATTGGCAAATAACTGATTGTCGGGATCGATGATTGAACGGAATGCCTCCACCTGCATGGCTGCCCCCTGCAGTTCCGGATGCGACAGTTCACTAATCGCCAAGCTCTTACCTCTTACCTCTAACCTCTCACCTCTTGCTATCCACTCCTTACGGCAACGCTCATAGAGCCACATGCCACAGATATTCTTCAGGAAACGAGTCGTCCCCTCTACTCCTCCCTCATTGGTGAAGTTATAGTCATAGCTCTGGTCATTGATGATAGCCTCGGGGGTCTCTATACCCATCAGGCTCCATGTACCACTCGACAGATAAGCGAAATTCTTATCCTTCGCCGGGACAGCAGCGACAGCACTTGCCGTATCATGTCCTGCCACGGCAATGACAGGAACAGGTCCCAGTCCTGTCATCTTCTGCACCTCCTCTGTCAGTACGCCAATCCGTGTACCTGGCTGCACCAGTCTGCCAAAGTGCTCACGGGTCAGTCCGACACTCTCCAACAGCCGTTCATCCAAATCACCGGTCCGTGGATTAAGCATCTGCGATGTCGAGGCAATGGTATACTCACAGACTGCCTCGCCCGTCAGCATCCAGCTCAGTGCATCGGGCATAAACAGGATTTTCCTTGCCTGACCGATGGCAACGTTCTTATCCTGTCGCATGGCATATAGCTGGAACAGGGAATTGAAGTTCATAAACTGAATGCCCGTCAGTCCATAGACCGTCTTGCGGTCTGTCACTTTCTCGAAATACTCCTCCATACGTCCAAACGTATGGGGGTCGCGGTACGCCATTGGATTGCGGAGGATAGCACCGTCATCAGCAACAAACACAAAGTCAACACCCCACGTATCAATACCGATACTCGTAATCTCTACACCACGCCGTGCCACTAACTGCAGCCCTTTGATAACCTCGAAATATAATGCATAGATATCCCAGTAGAAATGCCCACCTGTCTCTATCAGGTTGTTGGGGAAGCGGGTAATCTCCTCCTGCTCCAATTTCCCATCGGCAAGAGAGCCAAGGATGGTTCTTCCACTGGTTGCACCAAGGTCAACGGCGAAAAAAAATTTCTTGTTCATCATATCTTCTTGCAAAGGTAATGTAAAACGGGAAAAAACAAAAATAAATTATGTTTTATTTGTATTTTCTCATGGAAGCAGACTACACAGCATCTCAACAGGATGTTTCATGGCAAGGCGGAAAAAACGATGCCTGCCCGCCATCACCTCATGTAAGATAAAGGTGCCTTGGGATTCCAACGGTTTTACTATTTGCTCTTCCTCACCGAGTCCGAACACTTCCTGCATCACCCATATCACACCTCGCGAGAAACCAAGCAGTCCCAGACTCTTAATGACTTTCTCGTAGTTGATAGTGGAGGCTCTTCCGTGTCCCGCAACCCGTTTCAGGGCAAAGAAGAAGTCCATCAAATCACGCAGGGTGATACCTTGATAGAAGAATAACCGATGGAGACGTATCAGTTGGAAAATCAGATTCATCGAGGCAGAAGGGCGCACCATCTCCCCGTCTTTGACAAACAAAGCCTTGTCGTTCTTCTCAAACCAACGGTCCAGCACCCATTTACGATAGGGGTTCTTACTTGTCTCTATGCTATCATGGAGTTGTATCTCCTCATCATCCCAAGTGTCAAGAAGTGCCTGTACACCCGCCTTGTCACCTGTTACCAGAAGATCGGTGCCATCGGGCTGGCGCAACATTTGCAAAGACTCGCTATAGTCACGGGCGACCCCCTGCCCCATCAGGACACTCGACTTGAAATTCTTGGTGAGAAGCAGTTGCTGAACCTCTATGCACCGCTGAGTGAGCAACGCATTTTGCTCTTCTATCTGCTCCGCCTCTGCCATCCAGTCGATAATCAACTCATGAGGGACGCGAAGTCCAAACTCAAACAATGCCTGGGCACCACGGTAACAGACACCCGCCAACTGATGCTGATGAGCCAGCTGGTATAACTCCTGCCACTCCTCCGGTTCCGCACCACGACTCAGACAGTCCAGCTGTCCCGTAGAGACACGTATCAATTCAAAAAACAACTTATCCATCATCTTAGGTTTATTCCTCTCGTCGCAAAGATACACAAAATTCTCCATAATCCAATCACTTTGAATAAAGAAATTTGGGAAATACGAAAATTTTATGTACATTTGCCCCATGAAACAAACACTTCTCATACTGACTGGTTATTTGATGATAGTGCTGACGGCAATGGCAGACAATAAGCAGGCGGCACAACTCTATGACGCTGCCGATGCCGCCTACGCCCAGCAGAACTACAAGGAAGCGGAGCGATTGGCAAAGGAGGCACTGCCATTGAGTAAGGGTACGGAAATGGAGGTCCAGGAACTGCGGGAGAAATATGATGTGCTCAACGAGCAGTATGACAATGCCATTGCCTCTGGCACGAAAGGGGAACTGATGGAGCTGAATGCCACTGACCGTGACTTTATAGAGAAAACGGTGAATATCATCAACGAACTGATTCTCTCCGGACAGATAGACGCTAACCACGTTGCAGAACGACTGGGCATGAGTCTGTTCCAGTTCCGTCAACGGCTGACAGCCCTTACTGATGAGACACCACAGAACTTCATCCAGAACGTGAGGATGAAGCGGGCACGCCATCTGCTTGACAATCATCCAGAACTGAATGTCTCGGAAATTGCGACACTCTGTGCCTATAACGACACTCCTAACTTCACCCGTGCTTTCAAGAAGACTTTTGGCGTGACTCCCACGCAATATCTCGACAGAAAGGGGTAAATTAAACGAAATGATAAGAATACTTGACGAAATGATAACAACATTTCGCCATGTTTGTCGTACCTTTGCCAACACAAAACTTCCCATTAAATGGCAAAGACGAAATACCAAGAGGCGGCGATGAAATATGCCGAGGACTATCTGGAGCGAATTCTCAAGATGGAGGATATCGTCGGGCTTAATGTGGAGAAACGTCTCAATAAGATGGTAGAACAGAAGTTCCAGAAATTCGAAGAGCGCTACAAAAAGGATAATGAGGATTAAACGGGATAAAACCAACCATTAAATTGATATATTAACTACAACTGGCTGGGAACATTCAGTGGTGGTGTGCTCTATGACCGCTTTGGCGTGAAATATGGCTCCGTACAGGGTGGTGTGGTTAAAAACCGTCACGGACAGATTGTCGGTAAGGTAGTAAAGGGAGCATTTAAGGGAACTTACCTTGGAGGTAAGGGCAAGGACTTCAATTACAAACTCGTAGATGCCTGTGGCAATCAGGTAGGACTTCTCCAGACCAATACAAGCCCTGACCTCGTTGCCGTATGGGCCTTCTGCATGTTTGCTAAGAAGTAATTCGTGATCATATAACAAGGGAGAGGGCGAAGATGTGAGTTCTTCAACCTCTTCTTATCAAAATTCTCCAAAATATTTGGGTAATCCAGATTAATGTCGTACTTTTGCAGGCAAAAGGTTAAGACAAAGAGATGATGGCTGATAAGAAATTTTCCCTTTCTTTGGAACAGTTGAACGACATCGTCAGTGATGCCGTAACAACGGCTCTCAAGAAACTGGAGAATATTGAAGTGACTGAGAAGAAGCCTTCTGAGACCCAGAGTCCTAGCGTTAAGGTCGGTGAGTTCAGTGAGGAGCAATACCGAGAAGCCATGGCTGTGATGGCACGCAACCGTGGTGCTGGCGATGAACCGAAAGTCGGTATTTTCTGGTATAACGCCACACTGAAAGAACTATTCGGTGTGGTTAGTCATAAACGTACTGACTATCTAAAGCCAAATGCCGGTGGTGGACTGATCACGTGCAGCGAAATGCATGAAGATATATGGAAGAAAGAGTTTCGCCGTCAGAAATACCACAATGGTGGCATTGGTCCCTACAAAGGAGAATATCAAATGAAACCGCGTGGAAGAGTGTTTTATTCACCAGCCAATGACCAATATATTATTGCCGTCGGTTCATGGATAGACAGCCATCCCGAAGCTATTGACCTCATCTATGAGGAGTTCGACCTTCCCCATGACAAGACCATTGTACAAAAGGCAAATCACTGGGATATCGGGCAGACCTGGAACGATTAGTCCACTACCTTTGCCAACGGTATGAGACAAAGGATACTGTTTATCTGTTTAGGAAACATCTGCCGCTCTCCTGCCGCAGAGGGGATTTTCCAACACTTAGTCGACGAGCGGGGACTCGCCGACCAGTTTGTGATTGACTCTGCTGCTATCGGTCCATGGCATATCGGTGACCTGCCCGACCCCAGGATGCGACGCTGTGGGGCACGCCATGGCTATAACTTCAACTCACGAGCACGTCAGTTCTCGTCAGCAGACTTCGACCACTTCGACCTCATCATCGGCATGGACCAGGAGAACCTGCGTGCCATCCGTGCCAAGGCACGCTCGAAGGAAGACGAGCAGAAGATACGGCTCATGGCTGACTATCTGCGCCATCACCCTAACCACCCCACCATTCCCGACCCCTACTATGGCAGTGACAGGGATTTTGAACTCGTCATCGAACTCTTAGAGGATGCCTGTGAGGGACTGTTAGATAGTTTTTAAGGGTAAAATCTGACAATTTGGAAGATTTTAACAACAATTTGTTAGAAAAAAGCAACTAAGATATATAATATTTTCGTATCTTTGCAGCATCAAACCTGAACGTTAAAGATTTAATATATAGACTTATGATTTTGAAAGTTTCTCAGAGTATAATAAAATGTGTACTCGCTTTTGCAGTGGTAATACTGGTCGTTGGCTGTGGCAATAAAACCAAGACCAACGAGACGGATGCAGACTCGCTGAACAAGGAAGCGACCACCACCGACTCGCTTGCCGCACAGGCTGACGGTGTGGAGGCTGCTCCTGACGAACTTTGGACGGAAGATGCCGTGAAAGCGGATGTCAAGAAGATGTATGACATGCTGAACTTGATGTACCGTGAGGACCGGATCAACCTCAAAATGATGGATGAGAATTTCTGCACAGGGTACTATATCGCCCTTGCCCATGCCATTGCAGAATATGACAAGAATGCCAAGGGCGACATGCGTTTCTTTGGTGATGAGGAGGGTTACCGCTGGCTGACAGACCTCAGTGCTCCGCTCACCATCGAGAAAATCACAGCTGAGTTGCTGACGGGTAATATGGCACGTGCCCAAGTGAAATTCAAGACAAACGACGAAGACGAGAAAGGTGCCATAACCCTCGACCTCTGGATGGAGAACGGTCAATGGCGTGTCAACAACTTCCTGGAACCGGAAGCCTTCGGCACGGAAGGTTACCTTGGCATCATGGAGAAATATGCGAGTGAACACAACATCCACGTCAAGGACAACGAGCCTACGGAGGGTGCCCCAACGATGTGATCTACATTAATTATTTAACAATAAACATTAATCTATTAAAAAGAGAAAGTATTATGGCTTACACAGAGACAACAACTACAGGGTATGGGACCCGCGTAGGCAACTCGTTTAAGAGTATTGGTACAGGTTTCGTCTTGCTCGTAGCAGCCACCGCCCTGCTGTGGTGGAACGAGGGACGTGCAGTGAAAACGGCAAAGATGCTGGAGGAGGCAGGAAGCTCTTACGTAGAGATGCCCAACCCCGGCAAGAAAGACGCCTCACTGGAAGGTGAACTGATCTGCGGTACGGCTCAGGCTACTACCGAAGACTCACTGTCGGACGCTCAGTTTGGCGTCGGTCAGAAGGGTATCATCGCCCTGAAACGTAAAGTGGAGTACTACCAGTGGGTAGAGCATTCTGAGAGCAAGAGCGAGGACAAACTGGGCGGTAAGGAAGTGACTACCACCACCTATACATACTCACAGCAGTGGGTCAGCAGCCCCGTTCAGTCGAGTCAGTTCAAGGATCCTGCCTACCAGAACAAAAACTTCGTGCTGACAACCGTTGAGGACGCTGAGCAGTATGCCGAGAACGTCAGCTTCGGTGCTTACAAACTGAACGAGAGCCTCATCCACAGTATCTCTTCAAGCGAGGGCTTCGACCTTGCCATCAACGAGCAGTTGCTGAAGCAATTCGACCAGGCTACCCAGACTGCTTACGAGCGTTTCTATGGTGTGCAGCCTAAGACTACCCAGCCACAGGCCACCCCACAGCCTACAGCACCAGCTGTTCCTGACTCTGTATATGCGTCACTTTCTGACTCTGCCAAGGCTGTCATAGACGCTCAGAAGGCTGCTCAGGACTCTATCAACAATGCTATTGCCAACGCGCAGAACAAGGTTGACCTGCAATATGTTCACCAGGCTGGTAACATATTATATTATGGTAAGGTACCAGGCTCGCCACAGGTGGGTGATGTTCGCGTAACCTTCGAGAAGATTGTTCCTGCCAAGGTAACCGTGATGGCTGTTGTGAATGGCGATACCTTCAAACCCTTCAAGGCTAAGAACGGCAAGCGTTTCGAAACCCTCGTGATGGGTCAGAAGACGGGCGATGAGATTATCGAGGCTGCACAGGATGCCAACTCCATGTGGACATGGATTCTGCGTATCGTAGGTATTCTGCTCGTTATCTCTGCTTTCAAGAACATTTTCGGCTTCCTGGAGACACTGCTCAAGGTGGTTCCTTTCATTGCCAACATCTTCGGTTTCGGCGTTGGTATCGTTTGCACCATCCTCGGTGTGGTATGGTCGCTCATCGTGATAGCTCTGGCTTGGCTGTTCTATCGCCCCGTTTTGGCTATCATCCTGCTCGCTATTGCTGGATTCCTGGTATGGGTATTCGCATTCAAAGGCAAAGACAAGTTGAAGGAACTGGCTGCTAATGCTACTGCAAAGAAAGCTCCACAGACTGTTCCTGTAGCTCCCGCAGAGCCTGCCGCACCAACAACACCAACCGATAATACACAAGCATAATGAGAAGAATCACATTATCTATTATTCTGTGCCTGCTTGCCTGCCTCGGCATTCAGGCACAGAATGCCGAGCAACAGAAGCCTAAGTTTCAACCTATCCAGATGATTCTGGACTCTGACTTCGGCAGTTCTACCGACGATCTCTTCGCACTGATGATGCTGCATCATTATATCGATGACGGACTGGTAGACCTGAAGGGTATCATCGTCGACCGTGAGGGTGAGAAGAACGCAGGTATCGTGGATATCTTCAACAACTACTACGGACACCCTGACATCCCTGTAGGACTGGAGCGCAACGGTGTGAAGAATCCGCGCTGCTTCATCCCCTACAATGGCATCTGTGACCTGAAGGACGCACAGGGCAACCCGCTCTTCAAGCGTACCCTGGACACCAAGAAACTGCCCGACGGCTATAAGCTCTATCGTAAATTGCTCAGCAAGGCGGAGGATAACTCTATCGTGGTGGTAGCCATCGGCTTTGCCACTACCCTCTCCCAGCTCTTTGAGTCGGGCGGTGACGAGTATTCTGGTCTCAGCGGTCTCGAGCTCTTCAAGCAAAAGGTGAAGGCTGTCTATATCCAGTCTGGCCGTTTCGAGGCTGGTGACAGCTTGAGTGGCTATAACATGCGTGCCGCCTCCAAGCAGTCGGCAATCTTCTACAGCAAGTTCCCGGAGAAGGTTGACCTCATCATGTCGCCCAGTAACATCGGTGACAAGATGAACTACCTGCCACAGGACGTGCTGGTTGACCTCTCTTATACGGACTGGAACCCTATCAAGTCGGTATACACCAACTATACCTGTGATACCGGTCAGCGCATGTGGGACACCAACTGTCTGGTGAATGCCGTACTGGGTGATAATGAGTATCATCTCTCTCCCCGTGGCTGGGTGACCTTCGTCGACAAGGGTGAGATGTCGGAGATGCTCTTCAAGCCGGATCCCAACGGTAATGCCCGCTATCAGATGCCTGGCGACAGTTATTACTTCATAGAGAAGTTAATGGACATCCGTCGCCATAACCGTATCAACAAATATCCTTCCCGCTACTCCATCGAGGCTCCCCAGCCTACCCTGCTCAAGCATGACGCTACGGAATGGGCAAAGCCTCGCACACAGCTGCTCATCGACAAATATCTCGCTACGGCAGGTAACAAACTCGACCCCGATGAGTTCCGCACCGTCTTCCAGCCTATCGGCTACTATGGCGGTAACGTGACGGACTATCGCGAGGCAGAGAAGTCTGTCGTTGACGAGTTGTATACGGTCATGCTCGACCGTGCGGCACGTACCGGCAAGAACACCATGACCATCATCACCGGTGCTCCTGCCAGTGGTAAGAGTACGGTAGCACGCAAGTTGAACCTCAAGAATGAGGGACTGGTCTATGATGCGGCACTCTCAGGTGGTACCGACCGTCTGGAGAATGTCATCCAGCGTGCCAAGGCAAAGGGTCTTAACAAGATTACTGTCGTCGTGGTTTACAACGATATCCTGACTTGCTTCAAGAACTCCATCAACCGTGGTAAGAACAGTAACCGTTTCTGCACCATCGACTATCTGATGCAGTCGTTCGAGGACAGCAAGGGCAAGATTGAGTGGTTGCAGAAACAGCATCCTGAGGTGACCATCATCCCCGTAAGCTGTGAGGGAAACAACGGTGGTGTGAAGGTCAGTGTCGACGAAGCGAAGAAATGGAAATACGACATCTCTGAGCAGGAAGTCAACGAGATGCTGACAACGGAACTGGAGGTCGTCAACAGCGGTGAGCTCTGGGAGCAGCAGCTGCCCTCTCTCGTGGGCAATCTCAATGCCATTCCTAACCTCAGTGCCCGCAACAAGAAACTCGCTGAGGAAATCAATCACCGTGTGGAAGAATTACTACACAATAGGAATTAACGTATGAGCATCAAGTTTCAGATAACGAAAGTGGCTGCCATCTTCGTGATGGCAACCACTTTTATGTTTTTCACGGGATGTAAGTCGCAACAGAAAGCGATTACTACAGCGACACCCCAGCCTACCCTCATCAACGAGGAGGCTAAAGACTGGGCAAAGGTGCATACCACCGAACTGATCGGCAAATATATGGCGAAGGCGGGGAATAAGATTGACCCTGACGAGATGCGCCTGCTGTTCACCCCTATCGGCTATGATGGTGGCTCTAACACGATCTATTATAGGGATGCGGAGCGTTACCTGGTGGACACCCTCTATAGTGTGATGCTCGAAAGAGCCGTCAAACAAGGAAAGACACAATTTGTCATCTTCACTGGTCCTTCGGCAAGTGGTAAGAGTACGGCTGCCAAGGAGATGGACTTCTCGGAGACCGGACTGGTGTATGACGCTGCCTTCAACTCTTACAAGAAACTCGCTACCGCTATCAAGAAAGCGAAGCATTACGGGATGAAGGAGATTCGCCTCATCGCTGTCTATAACACCATCCGCAACTGTTTCAAGAACTCTGTAGAGCGTGGTAAGAAAAGTAAGCGTTTCATCCATATCCCTTATATGATTGAGTCGTTCGGCAATAACCAGCATAAGATGGAACTGCTGAAACAGAACTTCCCCGATGTGGAGTTCTTCTGTTTCGACAAGAGCGACAACATTGTCGCCAGGCATGTCACCATCGACGAGGCGACGAAATGGAACTTCCAGGTCTCTCAGGACGACATAACCTATTTGTTTAATGTGTTACGTGATGAAATTGACAAAGGCGACCTTACGCCGCATCAGCTTGCCTATATCAAGGGAGACATATTGTCAATTAAGGGACTGTCAGATACCAATCGAGCACTGGCCCAAGAGATTGACAGCAGAATACGTGCGCTGGCAAGATAAGGTCAGCGAGGAACTGTGGGAGCAATCCCCGCAATTAGGAACAGAAGCTTTATAATAACAATGAAAAAATTAGTATGTATCGCCATCTGCGCGATGGCAGTCATGATAGGTTGCAAGAATAAGGGAGCCGCTGCTGAGGGCTCCGAAACCGATTCCACAAAGGTAGATAGTGTGATGGCGGAACTCAACGACACCACACCCCTGCCCATGTTCCTCTATTACAGCAATCCGCAGGCTATGCAGATAGTCTATTGGAATGATGAGACAGATCCTTGGCAGGACATGGTCCGTCGGAATGCCGCCGGGTATACCAAGATGCTGGTAGACAAGAAATGGGTCGATATCAAGTTCATCGGTGAGACACTGCTCAACCCCGATGGCAAGAAGATGTTTGCGGGCGAACTGCACGGTCGTCCCTCTATCCCATCCCCTGGCTTGAAGTATGCCTTCGCCAACAGTAAGGACATCCCCAAGAAAGATGATGGTCTATGGGGACTACAACTCGTGATACACCAGGACTACCTGACATCACGCAAGCAGTTGGAGTGTGAGTATACCTATAAGGAGACACCCATGCCACAGGCTATCGTCAAGAAGATGGAACAGCGCTATGGCATGAAGGCGAAGCGCTCACAACTCTGCACGAAAATTGGCGGTCACTATACTCAGGGTACCGTACAGTTTGACGGAGAGTATAAGAATGCGCCTAAGACAGAGGGCAGCGACTATAAGAAAGCACTGGCACTGAACGTCATTGCCGACGGTGACAGCATCTATGCACTGGAGGTGCTGGGCTATTACGACGAGGAGAGCAAGCAGTGCACCTGGAATGCCGATGACGAAGGAGAGTACACCCCGACCATTATCTATGGTGCCTTTGAGGGTCCTAAAGGACTGGAACTCGCTTATGCCCATTTTGCCCCTGAGAGCAGTACTATAGGTATGTATCTCCTCCACGACGGCAAAATTCAGGATATAGAGTATGCCTGCTACCATAACATGGTGGATGAGCCCGATCCGCTTTGGGACAAGGAGATTGCCGAGATGCAGAAACTATACCTGAAAGAGAGCAATGCCCGTAAGGAATATCCTCTGAAGAAGTTTGACTTCATCGACATCGATAACGACGGCATCAACGAGGTATGGATGCGTGACAAGGACGATAATATCGGAGCCCTGTTCACCTTCAAGGACCGCAAGCCTCAGCTGATTGGTGTGGAGACGGAGAAGATGAAGGCAGTGTTCTATCAGTCGAATGATGGCAAGGGGGCTGTGAAGATCGCTGGTCCCGCCGGTGGTCCCTCCTATGCCACCGAGCTTTATGTGCTGAAGAAAAGTCAGGTGATAGAGCGCTTCGGTATGATGGAACTGGAGGGTGAGATCACGGATGCGGAGCTGAACGGCAAGACACTCACCAAATGGGAGGCTGCTGACTATCTCGACAAGACACCCTCCAATGGTTACAAGCCCTATATCTACTGGCACCAGAAAGAGGAGCAATGATGCTTGATGACAGGAGCCAGTCTCTAAGTAAGGCTATCTTACACGATTTACGCGGCGGAATACCCATTGCAAGGAGGTATTTCGCCGTCGCTTTTAGGCTCAGCCTCTCTTCCGTTTAAACCAACTCTTCAACCGCTGGTAGCCCTCGACACCGAGGATGGTCAGACCGCCATACTGACAAGTCTTTGCCATGCCGAAGAGGACAGCGTCTGCAGCCATTGCTTGATGAGATTGATCATAGACATGTTATAAAATGATGCTGCAAATTATATTATGGTGGAGCTGGAGGGAGTCGAACCCTCGTCCAAACAGGGAAACCATACGCTTTCTACATGCTTATCTTGGACTTCATTTTCGTGCTGCAACAAGACCCAAGCCACCAATTACAACCTTATCTCCTAAAATTTCATCAAGGAGTCGGAGCGCCCCCATGACTATTTCCGATTTTCCTGCACCGCTATACCTTCCTGATTCGGAACAACATCCAGAAGAGCGATGTCTCGTTCCCTCACCTAGTGGGGGAATTAAGCCAGTAAACTACTGTACTTCGTTTAGGCAGCGAGAGCGTACTTGTTTTCGCCAATTAATTTTCCGACCGAATGGATTATGGAGTATACAGCCGTCACTCCGCATGCTTACGTACCATCTCAGCCCGCTGTCAAATCCAGTCAACCCCAAGAAAATGTACTTTGCGCTGCAAAGTTACGAAAAATCGAGCGCAAAACAAAATAAATCCCATTTATTTTTTATGCCGAGATGGAGTAACTTATCTAAAGATACGAAAAAACTATGAACTATGAACTATAAACTATGAATTATTTTGTACCTTTGCAATAAATTTCCGATTTTCTTGTTATTATATATATGGGAAACTACAGATATATCATCATTAGCATGCTTCTCCTGTTTTGTGCAGGAAATGTCTTGGCACAGTCTGGAATGACGGATCAGCAAGTGTTGGACTACGTTATGAAAGAGCGTCAGAAAGGGACAACACAGTCACGCATTGTCACCAACCTCATGCAACGAGGTGTCACTGCCTCGCAAATCCGGAAAATCCGCAAGATGTATAACAATATGCAGAAAGGGGACGACTCCAATGGACTGACGATAGGCAGGGGGGACACCAAAGACCGCACCCGTGTCAACAACGGAATTAGCAGATTGGAAACAGGCAGAAACCTGCCAACCCAGTCGGAAAAGAACTATAATGAGTACCTCGAAAATGAATCTGCAGCCCAACAATATTCGAACGGACGTATTTCCGGATATACGACCCACCAGTATTTCGACGAGAACGATCCGGAATATCTGGAACTGGAGACTGAGCTGGATGAATGGATGCCACAAGACACTGCACAACTCGTCAAACATCTCCAAGACCAATTAGACTATTATAAAAACAAGAAAGGAAAAAAGAAAGTATTCGGTCGTGACATTTTCAACCGCAGGGATCTCACCTTTGAGCCTGAGATGAACATAGCCACCCCACAGAGTTACGTGCTTGGTCCTGGTGACGTGGTGAATATCGACGTATGGGGAACTTCCCGTGACAACATCAGTGCCATCATCTCTCCTGATGGTACCATTACCGTAGAGAATGGCGGAGTCATTGAACTCAGCGGACTGACGGTAGCACAGGCAAAGCAACGCCTTAGGAGCAGGCTTGGCTCTTTTTATCAGGGGTCTAATATTCAGATGACCCTTGGACAAACTCGTACCATTACCATCAATGTCCTTGGCGAGGTAAAGAAACCAGGAAGCTACACGCTCTCTGCTTTTGCCTCCGTGTTCCACGCCCTCCACATGGCAGGTGGCATCAGTGACTTAGGAACACTCCGAAATATCAAAGTGTTCCGTGGGGGCAGACTGCTGAGTGTCGTCGATGTCTATGACTATATGCTGAATGGCAAACTGACGGGGAATATCCGTCTTGCCGACAACGATATCGTACAGGTAGGAACCTACGACAATCTGGTGAGTGTAAACGGTAAGGTGAAACGCCCTATGTGGTATGAGATGAAGGCGAACGAGTCACTCTCCACCCTACTCCGCTATGCAGGAGGATTCACCGGTGATGCATTCACAAAATACACCAGAGTATACCGAAAGGCTGGAGGAAATTATGCTGTCTTCAACGTGGAGGAGTTCGACACCAACTCTTTCCGTCTGTACGATAATGACTCCGTAGCTGTTGACTCTATCATCCCCCGTTATGAGAATATGGTGGAACTCAAAGGTGCCGCTTTCCGTCCTGGCATGTATCAGTTAGGCGAGCATATCAACAGTGTACGCACCTTGATTCAGGCAGCCTCAGGGACGACAGAATATGCTTTTGCCAAGCATGCCATCATCCATCGTATGAAACCAGACCGCAAACTGACCACCATCGCCGTAGATGTGGAAGGTATCATGAACGAGACCTCACCAGATATCAGACTACAGAGCGAGGATGTGCTCTTTATTCCGTCCCGCCCCGACGTTCACGAGGAAGAGACTTTCACCATCCTGGGTGAAGTGCAGTTCCCTGGTAAATACGTCTTTTCTGAGAACACTACCATTGAAGACCTGATCCTGCAAGCGGGAGGACTTAAGAATTCCGCCTCCGTCCAACGGGTTGAAGTATCCCGTCGTGCCAACAATCCCGCAGCAGAGGAAGCAGACTCTATGATTGCCCACACCTATATATTCAAACTGAAAGACGGTCTCAGGATTGAAGGAGACTCAACCTTTATGCTCCACCCCTTCGACGAGGTTTATGTCCACAAAAGTGCCGGCTATACCGAACAGCAAAGTGTCACGGTCGAAGGAGAAGTGATGTTTGCCGGGGTTTATGCGTTGTCTCAACGGGAGACCCGCTTAAGCGATGTCATCAAGAAAGCAGGCGGTCCCAACCACGTTGCCTATATCAAAGGAGCCCGATTGGAGCGTAAACTCAACGAGGCTGAGCGTGTCCGTCTGGAAGAGTCACTACAACTGGCTCGCGAGCAACAGCAGCGTAACATGATGCAGATGGCACAGACAAGTACCAATGCCATGGCTATTGCCCAGCTCTCAGAGAGACAAAGCAGGACCCAGCTGGAGCGCTTCCGTATCTCAGACACCTATTCTGTTGGCATCGAGCTCGACAAGGCAATAGCTCATCCAGGTAGTGATGATGACATCATCCTGCGTGACGGTGACCGCATCATCGTTCCGAAATATAACGCTACTGTCAGAATCAATGGTGCTGTCCTTCACCCGAATACTGTTGCCTACAAAGAAGGGAAAAAGGCAAGCTACTATATCAATCAGGCAGGAGGTTACAGTGATGATGCCAAGAAGCGCAACACCTATATATTATATATGAATGGTACGATTGCCAAGGTGACCAGCAAGACAAAGGTCCGTCCGGGTTGCGAGATTGTCGTACCCACCAAGGCGATGAGCAAGATGACAATGGCGGAGAAAATGATGATAGCCTCCACCACCACCAGCCTGGGAACCATGGCAGCCACTATTGCTAATCTGTTGAAGAAATAATGATGGAAGAAAATAAGAAAAATCCTAAAGTCATTGACCTGCGGGTAATTGCCAAGAAGATATGGGCAAACAAAAAACTTTTCTATAAAGTATTGCCCATTGTCTTC
>Ga0247608_10004032_pt1 | contig 16728 bp, 28 predicted proteins | sample 176DNAGHGlowgp2_FD_193490 | JGI IMG/M metagenome (GOLD analysis project Ga0247608, IMG submission 193490) | Sheep rumen microbial communities from Palmerston North, Manawatu-Wanganui, New Zealand - 1766 DNA GHGlow gp2 | ecosystem: Host-associated > Mammals > Digestive system > Stomach > Rumen ... | reverse complement strand
AATTATTTTCTTATCCATCTTGAAAATTTGCCGCCTCTTCTATAAACAGGAGCAGCACCTTCAGGAGCTTGAGGAGCAGCCTCACCGCCGCCTCCCATCATCTGGAGAAGCACTTGACATACTTGAAGTGCAATTTCACAATTCTATGTCTGGACAGCTTCCTGACAAGCCATCATTAATTGTTCTTCAGGAGAACCACCACCTTGAGGAGCACCTTCGGGGCCGCCTTCAGGCATAGGAGCTTCTTCAGGAGCCATACCAGCATTAGGATTTTCCATAGCTCCACCTTCTTGCATATATCTAATGCCGTAATCTTCTGGATAATAATTCCTTACTCTAATTTCCATAATTATCGATAATTTTTATTAGTAATTAATGCTATTAGCATTTGTTTGAATATTAAATATCTTGTAAGCCTATAAACTCAATAATTTAATCATTAAATTATGTTACATTAAAATTCAATCAAATTAAATTATTTTTGCCATATTCCTGTTACACTATCTAAACCTAAAAGTGAAGCTGCCAAAATAGCAATTAATTCTCCATATTCAGGTATGTCTTTTTGTAAAATAAAGCCTGCAATGTATACTCCTAAACATACAAATAAAGATACAACACCACAAACTCTTTTACTTGATATTCCTCCAGATTTCTGGAGAAAAATTGTTCTCCAATCAAACCTTGGATCTTTTTCACTTTGCGAATTGTTCGGCATAATCCATTCCAATATTAATTTGTCTAGGTGATCCAGCATGCCCATATCTTCTGTTTTTCGCATTTATTTCTTCCTAAGTAGCTATATTATCAGAAGATGAATATCCGGCTACATTATGACAATAGAATGTTGCTGCAGCATCTCTAGCATTTGTACACTTTCGAATACCGTTTAAAGCATGTCTATATGGGCCTTCTAATTCTTTGATCATCATTTCTATTTGATCTTCCAAAGATAAATCTTCAATTCTACTATTTTCTTTTCCTATAAGTTTTAATGCTGTTTTCTTTCTGCCCAAACTCCACTAAATAATTCCAACACCATATCCAGCACCATTAGCTGAAGAACCTTTGTGGGTTCCTGCTTTTTCTGCTTTATTAAATATTGCGGGATCTCCATGAGATTCTGCTTGTATAACACCCATAATTCCAGCTGCTTGTTCTCTTGTTAATTGAAGCCTGTCCATTAAGGTATTCATAATAATGGCACTATTAGAATTTCCAGAAGCTTTTTTAGTACTTCCAGAAACTGGTTGAGTAGGAGCACTTGTATCAATCTACGCACGTCCCTAACCGTTATTATTAATTATCATAGAATCAGACTAACCTAAATTAGATTTTACAATAAAATCACCATTTGTTGTTTTGCCTACACTCCAGTCTGATACATCTTGTAATGAACCATCTAGAGCTTCAAATACTGGAGAGTTATCTACTTCCTGATTTACATCATCACTTGCTTCAAAAGTGTTAAAAGGTGCTTCTACTCGCATACCTTCAGCAGCCATACTAATCCATCTACTGGAATGTTGTTTAGCTAATCTATCCGGCCCCATATGTAATAAAGGTCTCTTTGCCCCTGTTCGTCTCATAGTGTCATGGTCTGTTTCTTCTATAATTCCAAAATCATGTGCACGCATCCAAGCAACCACTCTTGGGTTTGAGTACATCTACTTTAGAAGACCATTAAAGTCACCGTTTGTAGGTCTAAAGTCATAAGCTCTAGGATTTCCCCATTCATCTTTTTCACTATGATGAGATTTTCTACCTTGTACTGTATGTGCTCCAGGTCGGAAGGAAGAAGTAATTGTGATTGGTAAATTTTCTTCTTTTATAAGATCTTGAAAACTCATTTTAGTATAATCTTTTCCTCCTGCGACAGTTACTTTTTTAGAAGAATCAGTATTAGTTGTTGACGTTGCTATTCTTTCAGGTGGGTTATTATTTATAATATAAGATGAACGAGTACCTTCACTGGGAACAGTAAATGTTCCAATAAAAGGATTATCAAATGTGGTGTCATCTAGAGTTGGTAATTCCACATTTATAGGTTTTACATCTGAAGATTGAAATACGGTAAAATAATTATTCATCTTTCTTAGAAGGGGCTTCTACGTACTCAGGATCTCTAGAATCCTGGCCCTTTAGGATTTTAAACATATATTTCCCTAAAGATTTATAATCCTTATTTTCCTATGAATCTCGTGCTTTGATAGCTTTCTTTATTAGAACTTTTGTTTCTTTTCTAGATACAATTCGTTCTCCACCTTTTAGTAACATCTAATCTTTACCCTAAGGATCGAGAACTTTCATAACATATTCTTTCGTATCTTCATCTTCTAAGTCTGCCTCGTCACCTTTTTTAATACCACTTCCAGCATTTACTTCTAATACATAAGAAGCAGTTCCTTTAATCTCATTATCTTCAGGTTCTCCTCTTTTAACATCTAATACTTTAAACTCATCGTCCATAAATATTAAATCAAGAGGAAATGGAACATTGTGCATATGAAAGAAAGTTTCAATAGGATTAGACTCATTAATTACAAATAACATTCCTTCATCTTTAGGTAAAGAAGAAAATCCTTGAAGCCCTTTAGCTTTCTGTTTTTCTGATTTAGCTATATAAATATCATATTCTTCTCCGTTTATGGTTATTGTTCCATAATTCCCGGAATTCTTTGCTTCAATGTTCATAACTTATTTTCAATTTCATCAATTAAACCAGTTCTATCATCTGTATTTTCAAAGATCTCTTTTACTAACCTTTTACCTACAGATATAGCTATATCATCATCTTTATCTTCTTTATAAGCCTTATATTTTTCTTCAATAAAATCAGTAAAAGATTTATTGAATATTATTTCTTCTTTTTCAATTTCAGCTACCTGTTCACCATCTTTAGTCATTACAGGAATACCTTTATGAGTGTAGTCTTTACCTCCACCTTCCATATTATTCTTTCTAGCGTGGAGAGCACCTTCTGGAATAACGTTCATTTGGCCTCCTTGTTTAAATCCCTATGGAGCGTATTGTTCTAATCCTGGAAAATAATGCTTATAATTATTATTGGTAAACCATCCAGCTAATTCTTCCGATGGAAATACTATATAATCTTTATTTCTTACAGCAGTATCAAAAGCTGCCATGCGATTTCCACTTAAATCAACTAGATTTCCATCTAACTCCTATATTTCTGGATATACAACAACTCTTCCTTTTAATGGGCCTTCTTCCGGAGTGATATATGCTAATTTATGTGATCCAACTTCTCCATCTCCAAAATCTAACATTTTTCTTTCTGGGTCAGCAAGTCTTTTAGCAAAATTAGCATCAGAACGATAAACAAGATTAATTAACTAATTAATTTCATTCTAAGTGGGAGTAAAATTTTTTTCATCAGATTCTCTTTTTTTATCTTCTAAAGATTTTCCACCCTTCTAGAATTTATTAATTAATTCTTGCTTGTTTTCAAGATATTGTTCTTTCTTTTGTGGATTTTTAGTATATGTCCAAAAATTCTTTTCTTCATCAAAGACTCTAAGATATCCGCCATTTTTTAATTCTTGTACTAAAGGAATCATATCTTCTTCCCATACACGAATATCTCTATTTACAGAATCATTTTCGTATCCTTTATTGAGATATTCGTAATCATCAGTATCTTCATTATATCCAATAGAAGCCAGAACATTACCTAGTACAAGTCCTGTCTATTGAGCTTCTTCAAAAGACTTGGGTTTCCCGTAGGATTCCCAAGCCTCTTTTAGTCTATAATTGTTATCGTCTTTATAAAAATCATAATTGGAAGGTAAATCTTTTTTAAACATTTCAAAAAAATCACCTTTTCCTATTTCCTTTGATTTATTTACTATATTTTTTAATCTAGATCTCTACATGCCTATGATAAAATTTTCATTCCTTGTTTTCCTAAATAACTAAATCTGGGTCCGCCTTGGATATTCTACTAATATCTTTGATTATTAACAGAAGCCATAGCAGAACTTCTAATATCTTGTATTTCGTTTTGTTTAGCTAATTCTTCTACCATGGATTTGGCTCTATCAGCAAAAGCTATATCTTTCTAAGCATTTCTAAATTGAGAATGACTAAAAGTACCATAAGTCTTTCCAGACTTCTTCATTCCTTTAGCTATCTAATCTCCTATATCACCATAACTTCCTCCTAAGAAGGAATTTCTAGCTTCTTGTTTTTGCCAAGATTCATTTCCTATAGAATTAGTTGTTTTCTTTCCTATGGTATTAGCCCATTTAACTAATGGAATAAATTCTCCTATTCCGGCTAATGTGGCATCGGTTTTGGTCATACCGTCTGTTGAGCCAAATAAATTAGCTGCACCTTTACTTAATTGTAAGGCAGCACTAACAGTTTGTCCAACAGGTCCAAAAAGACCAGCTGTAGTAGATATTATATTATGTGCTAAATCAAAACCCCTAGTTATATCACCATGTTCTCCAGCAAACTCTTTACTTGGGCCTAAAGCAGCTCCTAAAGCTGCCCCTGCTACAGACATACCTAAGTTAACAGGATTTATAGACCCTACCGAAAGACCATTACCCCCAAAGTAATTAGATAAAATTTGCCCTCCAACAGTTCCAATACCAGTAGATACTCCTGCACCTATACCTTTACTTAATCTGGAATGTCCTCCTAAAGATTCTATTCCTTGTCCAACGGCATTTCCAACAAGTCCAGCAGCTGTCCCAGATAAAGCAGAACCAACATTCTTTCCTAAACCATAAGTTAGAGCATTTCCTTTAATAACATTATCGGCCATAGTTTGTACTCCTGTACTAATACCAGTACTGAAAATATTACCTAATGCACCACCTAATTCAGAATCGGCTCCACCAAATAATTTTCCAGCTTGTTGAGATAATAAATCGGCAGCAGCTTTAGCAGCAATAGAACTAACAGGAGAACCATTTGAATTTCCAGTATTTCCTGTTGTAGAACTTGAAGAGGTATTTGTAGTTGATGAAGCTGGAGAACTATTTAAAGAAGGAAGACTACCATAAGATTTAATAGTTAAATTTGGATTTAATGTCATACCATAACTGGTAGTATATCCATTACCATTCCATGAAAGAGGTGTTGCCATATTAACTCTTACTTACATTAAATAAAGTTATGACACTATATATAGTAGCTAAATTTTTACCACTATATCGTATTCTAACTTTTAACCATTTATCTCTGATTCTAGTTTCTTTTCTAGAAGTCCAATCTCCAACTTCTATATAGTTGTCTTTATATATATTTTTAACTATTTCAGTAATATCAGCAGGAACATTGTCAGAAGTTATTACAACCGGTGGTTCTTCCCATTTTTCTTCATTCTTCTAATTGAAGGTAATAGAAGGTATTTGTATATTCCATCTTCCTTCTACATATCGAGAATTACCTCTAAGTCTTCCAACTAAATCTATAGGGCTATTTTTAATATGAGTAACAATATTAAATTGATTTAAATCTCTGTCCCAAACAATTTCTGAACCAGAAAGATTTTTGAAATCGTATTTTCCTTCACCATTCATAAGTCTATACTAATCATATATATCATCATAAGTATCAACTCTTTCATAATAAAGTGGGAAAATAGTAGATTTTACCTATTGAACTAATCCATTTTTAGATATAGGATAAACTTTGTCTATATTTGAATATTGATTAATATATTCATCATCTTTAGCTCTATAGTATTGTTCTTCTGTGTAATAATCCCCTGTTACATCTCTATACTTTCTATTATAAAGCATGTCAGAACCATTAAGTTGATATAACTATTTTGTTTTCTCCTATCTAAAATACATAGTTCTTTTATCAGAAGAAAATTCATAATTATCACCCTCTACTTCAAAATGGAAGGATTCAGGCTCTGCCTTGTTACCTATAATAATTAAATTATTGAAAACTTTCTAAGTAAATATAGTTTCGTTTACAACAAACTCAAATTCAAAAGGATGAACTTTATCATACCACTTAGTTGGATATACATTTTCAGTAACATCAAATATTCCAGCTCTACCATGAAGATAAAAATCAGTACCTAGACTAGGCATAGCTTTTTCTTCTTTAGTTAATTTAGGATTATTTAAGTAATCCTTTAAAGTTAAAGCTATAGTTTCTGTTTTAAATTTAGTTGTAGTAACATTGGAATTATCCTAATTAGTAGATTGAATAACAGGTGTTACATCTAATAGTATAACAGGTCTTTGACTATTGAAGCCTTTAGAAACCTCCGGCAAATCTATTGAATACTCATTTCCAGAAATATTATGCACTAAATTATAGTTTCCCCAATGGTCTTTTTCTATTATAAATGAAACATTTGTAATACAATTATTCTTTGTAGAATCAATATTTACTGTATAAGTAGTTCCATCTTCATTAATTATAGTCTGTTTATTATAAAGATTATTATCTTTATAGTATAAAGTAAACTAACCATTATTTAATATTGGAGAATCAACTAAAACACCTTCAGTATCTGGATTATTATAATTATGAGAACTAAGAAGTGTTAACCATTTAGATGTATTTCTATCAAAAGTAAAGAACTATGTGTCAATATTTTCCGAATAACTTGGAACCCAACTATAGAATGTTACAAACTATCCAATTTGTTCATTATAACATAAGCTCCAAACCTTTTCTTCATCTTTGTAGATATTATCATAGAATGTAAAGATTACATCTTTTTTATTATTGTTGTAATGTGTTTTAACATTTCTAATACCTATAATAGGTGTTAATTCTCTTTCTCCTAATGTTATATTTTCATTTAAGAATTTCCCAACTTTGAAATCAGATAAAATCTCAATTTGTTGACCCTGAACTCTCCATAATTTTTTAGCTATAGTATCAACACCATAAACATATCCAACTTCTGTTTTAACAATACTTTCAGCCCATTGAGAACCAAATGTATCTGATATAATAGTTAATTCTTCAGATAGTACATTTTGAGTATTTATAAATACTGGAGTACCTTCACCTTCTGCTGCTAAAATACGTTCATTAACTATAGCTGCTCCAATAGCATGTTCAAATACCACAAGTAGATATCCTTCAAATCCTAATATTTTAGTAATACTTCCATATTCTTGAGAATAATCTCTATTATATGTAGAGAGAGAATCTCTATAATTATTCTTAAAAGAATCTTGAATAGCTATAGCAGAATATTGTATTCTATTAGAGAAAGTATTTTTAACATAATTAGGATCATTTAATGTTTGATAACATTTAAATCCTAAAGAATTTCTATAAGCATCATTATAAAGATATGAATCAGGCATCTTGTTTTCGCCTCTCCAGAGAAGACTACTTCTCGGATAAAAACTTCTAGGAGCCCCCATTAATGCTTCCTCAGAAACAAAAGAATGGTCTTGTGAACGGAGAGCATAATTCATATAACTCTTAACTCTAATAGTTATCCAACTGCCCATTTGAACAGCATTTAAATCCGCCAAAACTATTTTGGCCCATTCTTCTGGTTTTTCAACTTTATAATGTTTCTTCCAAGTTTCTTTATCAATAATCTTATCATTATTAGGTAAAGAAGCATCATTAAAGTTTCTATTAAATCTATAAGTGAAAGTGTTTGTATAACAATCTCCTCTCCAACAAGTTAGTGTTCTTGTATCACCTTTTAAATCTAGATTATTAAAATTATATCTGTTAGATATTGCATAAAAATCCTATGAAGAATCCATTCTTATTTGGTATTCCTAAGTAGGATTATATTCATTATCTAAATAAACATCATATAATTCACTTGTTTCAAGAGGTGATTCACTATAAATGGCTAAATAAGGAGAATATGTTCCTCTTACAATATTAGTGGCTCCATTTACTGACTTAAAATCAGTAGTTCCAACATCATAAGTTCCATTATCTTCTTCTGCATAAGAAAACCTAAATGCTTCTTGTGCTTTACCTATATCTAACCTGTAAACACTCTTTTTAATAGCCACTGTTCTAACATCTTCTGTAACAGTATTAATAGTTACTTCTTTAGCTATGGAATTTTTAATTGTATTAAAATATTTCCCTTCTAAAGAACGAGAACCTTTAAAGATAGAATTATTCTCTTTCTTAGGTTCTCCCTCATAATACATTCTACCTTCACGAACTAATCCGGCTCCTTCAGTAACTCTTTTAAGTTTAAACTTATTGCCGTTGAATATTTGATTATAATAAGGCTAATTTAAAAGAAAATCAGGACAGATTCCAGCATAGGCATTTCTACTTATAGCATTTGGGCCTTTGTATTTATACAGTCTGTCTTCATAATAGTTAGAAACATATTGGCCTTCCTAAGTTACAAAAGTTTCTTGATAATGTGTTTTATTATTATCTTTATCTTTTATTTCCAAAACAGGTCCTTCTAACTATTCATCCATTGGTAGAAGATAACATTGTGTTATTTTAATAGGCATTCTCTTTTGTCTAGTAAAAAATAAACCTCTAATGCCAAGACTTTCTAAATGTTCAGTAACTTCATCAGGTATATTAAATTTAACTCCGAATATAGTATTTTCTTTATTTTCACCACTATAATTAAATCTACAAACACCTTTAGCGTTTAGAAAACTTCCTTTTCCACCAAAATGGTCAGAACTAATCCAACCATCATTTGATATTGGAATGTAAGTTCTAGTTAGATATCCACTGCCTTCTCCACCTTCATATATATTTTCACTACATTTAGGTGTATCTGCTCCAGTTAATTCTCTTCCTAAAACATTATAAGCAGTTGATAATGTTCCATTGTTATATATAAATACTACTGCAAACCTATAATATTCTTCGTCAAAATATCCAACTTTATTATAAATATTATAACTATTATAATATCCATAATCCTATGAATAATAGTTATCATTTACAGTCCCAAATTCCAGAGGGTATAGTTCTGGAACTATTCTCAAAGCACAATCTCTTAGTTCTTTATAATTATCAGCATTTTTAACTATATGTGCTTGAAATAACATATTTTTACATTGGGTAGCAGTAGTAACTGATTGAGGATTAAATCTTGTTATATTTAAAATATCAGGATCAATATCTTCAGCTTCTTCCTCTCCAGTTATTCCTAAATATAATATATTAGAATTAATTGCAAATTTCTTATATAGTTTCTTTCCTTCGGTAACTCTATTTTCTTGATAATCTGCAAAATATCTAACATAATAAACTTTTAAATAATTATATGCTTTATCTAGATTAGATATTTTAAGCCTGATACCTTTATTAGATGATTGATTTTTTATTCCACCATCCATAGAATATGGGTCTTTGTCAGAACCTATAAATACAGGTATTACACCTGTTTCAGCAATAAAGTCAGATTCATTGTCATCAGCATCACAGTATGTTAAATAGAAACAATACTGTCCAACTGGAAGAGAGCCTGAAATAAGTCCCTTATATTCAATTAAAGGGTCTGATTCATATTGAAAATATAAAGCAGTATCTTTATCAAATGTTCTTGAATTATATATATTAGTATCATTTTCCCCTACTCTATCTACTATTTCAAAAGTATTCTTTTCTCTTACTGAAAATCTAGAATTAATGAGTCGAGGAATATTCTTACCATCATTTAAAATGAGATTTACAGAGCCATCATAAGAAGGCTGAACCTCTATATCTACAGGATGTTCTAAATCGAAATTAAATTTATCAGTATCTAAATCAATTATAGAACCAGCTTTGGCATAAAGTTTAACATTATCGTCCCCATCAATTTCTTTAGCTTCTCTAACTAACTCATTAGCAATAACATTATTCCTGAAATCTACCCAAGCACCATTCTTTTTGGTTAAGATATTTCCATTTTTAATGTTAGCAGCTTTATTTTCTGGAACAAGAACCTTGCCTATATCTGTATCAACTTCATATAAATCCTCTTCAGTTTGATAATTATGAAAAGGATTATATTCATAAGCTAAATACCCTTTCTATCTAAGTCCATTTAAATATACATCCATTAGCTTCTATCTTTAACTATTATTGCTCCAGAATAATCTAAAATAGTCCAATAACCAGATTTATTTCTTCCCACACAGTCATATCTATAAGCAGGTAGTGGATTACTCCCAGAAGATTCATCATATAAAATAGTGTAATAATTATCATAACCTACAATGGTACTTCTTTTATATGGAAGATTCAATATTTCTAACTGTCCATTATTATAATTATAAAAACTGTTTATATCTAAATCTAAAGAATTAGAATCAAGTGTTAAACATTGTATAGTATCTCCATCCTTTATAACAGCTACCCCAGAAGGCATAGAACTTACCATATTCATACATTCATCTTGAAAAGATGCTAGTGACTAAAAACTTTTTAATTCAAAAGTATTATCAGATAAGTAAGTCTAATTAATAGAAAATAAATTTAAAGGATCGAAACTAGACTATATATTTTCATATTTTAATGTAATATTGATTCTTGGAGAAAGAGTATATAGTTCATTGAACTAATATGTAACATTTCCAGGTTTATATAAATTTAAATTAGCCAGAGCTTCGGATGATTTATATGAATATATTATATTTGAATAATTATTTCCAAACAAATGTTTCAATACAAAGGAATAAAAATTATCTGACTATTTTTTAAAGGGAGATTCTAATAAAGCCCAATTTCCCTATAAAGTTCTCCACCAAACTCTTGCATTAGTATCAAAAAGCAATTCTTCATGTTCAAAATTATTATTAGAATCCCTAAAAGTGCTCTTCTACATTGTACCTAAAGCATATTCATTTCCAACACGGTCCTCATGATTATATATATCATATAAATCTTCAAAATAGTATATGAATGTTGAAGAAGGGAATTTTTCATTAAATTTTGTGTATACTTCCCCCTTTACAGCACTAAAAGTTCTATCATATTTTCCGTGATTTTCTGAATCCAAGTCCTCAATATTTGTTATTTCTCTTTCATTAACTATAGAAATTTCATCTCCTACTTGTTTTGATACTTTTATAACATCGCCATGTTCATCATAAGAATAATTTTCTTTATGAGGATTATCTTTAAATGCTCCATCATAATATATTTTTTCAGAAGAATTAGGCCCTATTATTCCAAAATAATGGTTTTTATCAGTATCATAGTCCTGAACTATTCCACCGAAACGATATAAATATCTTCTTTCTGGGTCTGGAAAAATTGCATATTTTAAGAAATCTTTTACTTTACCGAAGGGATTAGCTATTTGACCTTCCTATGTAGAATACCCTATAAAAATATCTTTAAATTTTATTTCTCCAGAAATAGTTTTATTTAATTGTGTTATTTGATCATTAACAACATCTATATATGTTTGATCCTCTGCAATATTTACTTTAGTTGCATTAGTATTAATATTACTATTAGTTGTATTTATTAAATCCTAATCTAACTAAAAATTATTTATTTGTGATGTTCCAGAAACATTAAAATAAGGTGGATATAATTCTTCATCTTTCATTTTTATTCCGGGAAGAATAGATAAATTGAGATTATAAGTATGTTCATAACACAATTTAATGTCACCTGATTGCTTACTTATCCATTCCCCTATAGAATTTTCGTTAAGAGGTTTTGTTTTACTACTATAAATAATAGTAGAATTATCAACAATACTGTTACTAGAGTCTAATTTTATAGTTAATTTATCCTGAACAGTAGTATTAGTTTTATCACCAAAATCGTTAACAGTATTAAAGCAGTCGTTCATTAATTCTGTTGATAAGAACCATCTTTCTACAATATCATCTGCTCCAGCAACCTTAATTTTTACTAGATAAAGTTCTCTAGGTTTTATATTATATTCTCCCCAGTTAAAATTAACTGTACTTCTGCCATTTCTAAATTCTAATTCTTTAATTGTAAATTCTGCTTCCTCAGATACTCCAGTTTCAGAACATTTATAAAACTCTAAGTCAAGTGTTTCAAATTTAGTTCCGAACTTAGGATAAGCTTCAAAAGAATATATCAATCTAGTAGAATCAGTATAATTAAAGAATCTCCATTCGGTAATATCTGCAACATTAGTACCAAGTTTACTTGTATCAATATTACCTTCAGCCATAAGATCTTTTAAATATCCTTTGTTATCATTATTAGTAGTGTGATTTTTCCATAATACATAAGGCCTAATAGTATAATGTAATTTCTTTACACTAGGCGATAAAAAATGTTTATATTTCTAAACAAATTTTAAAGTATATAAATCGTTATCTTCATCATAAGAAGATTCATAATTATACTCGATATTAGTGTCCACTTCATCATCTATATCTACTTCCTATTCTCTACCGGGATTTACGTCATAAGGATTTGTGTCAATAGTTGCTTGGCCTGGAGCTGATTGAGGTATAGTAGAGTTTCCTATATATAATTTATCAGCCGATTTAAAAGTATTAATATCAATGTCTGGATTTATATCTTTTTCAGTCCAATCATCTAAGGTATTTTTAGGAATTGGGGTCAAAGTGAAGTCAAACCATTTATCATTTAAAGGTTCTCTGATTAATCCTAGAGTTATATATTTATCAGATCCCTCACTTTTATAAGTTTTCGCATAATCAGGACAATTATATACTATGGTGCTTTCTATATATAAATTTATATAATTATCACCATCTTTGTCAGCATACATATTATAATTAAAGTCCTAAAAATGATTTAAGTGTACTTTTAAATATAGAGGGCCAACTAATTTGTAAGAATAAGTATTAGCTTCTATTGTTTGTCTTGCTTTTACTAAATTTGCATCGTCTCCAGTAAGTCCCTTTGGTGTATAATTTCCTGGAATAAAATATCCATCGTTAAATTTATATAGTTCTGATTGTTTATTATATTTAATAATTTTAAATTTACCAGTACCATCATCCTACCAACGACATAAAGATTTAGTAATGTCCATAAATTCATTTTGAGAATTTAGGACACCTACAGATAAAGTATAAGTTCTATTCTTTGGAGAAAGAACTAATGAATCTTTACCAGGACCGACTGGCTATATATTTTCATAATTACTGATTTCATCTTTATAATCAGTAATATAATTATCATATATAACAAATTTATCTCCAGCATGTAGCACTTGCCCAGAAGTTAGAGGTAATAAAACAGTATCAGACTTTAAATCATGTTTTTCATCAACATCAAATAAGGTATCCAATTTAGTAGCAGTTGTACCTATGTCAGGAATTTCCATTCTTCTTTCTGGGGAAGGAAAACTCCCAACCTAACCTTTATTTGTTATAGGATTATAGCAGGCTATATAAATTACTCCGCCATATTCTTTAATACCTACAGGTTCATATCCAGATGGAAGATAGGCATGGTCAACCCTTCTATTTCCCATATCATTTTGAAGAATTAATTCATTCCCATTTAATGTTGTAATGGTAGCATTTAAAGCGTCAGATAAAGTAGTATTTTCCTACATCATAGGATTAGTATCCATTAATAATCCTTTAGTAAATTGATTAATCGCTTGTTCCATTACTATTGTATATATTTATATTTATTCTTTGAAGTCATTAATTTTTCCATAGTCAAAGCATCTCTGGTAATAATTAACTCCGCATTTTTTGTTTTTATTTCCTCATAAAACTTTCTCATCCAAGATGTTTTATCTTCTTTTAATCTAAAAATATATGGAGAAGAAGGATTATCTACTTTTGCCTCATCTAAAAGTTTGTATAAGAAGATATTTTTAAATGTCTTATATTTTTTCTTAGATTGTAATAAGTACTCCTTATATTTATCTTCAGATAAAGCAAAGTAATAATAACCATCCCATTTGGATTTAGTCCTTGCGAACATATATCTAATTCTCTTAGCAAGCTTACGATAATATGTTTGAAAAGTATTTAGTCCTCCTTTAGGGATTCTTCCTATAAACATAAATTCTTTAGGAGTTATTATTGATACATCATTTCCAGCACTTACATACTAAATTATCATCTTCCATCCATAAACTAAAATTCGCTTAACTTCTTCTTTTGTTAATTCTGGAAATTTTTCGTGGACGGCATCTACATAATCATTAACATTTTTAACCATAAGATTTACCTTCATTAGTATATTGAGTAAGTTTATCTCTAAAAAATTTACTCATATATACAGGAAATTTTCTTCTATGTAAAAAGTTATCTCTTTTACCGTGTATATATAAAAATAGTTGGTTTCCAGTAAATGAAGATTCCAAGAAATCAACATCTTCAAATTTTCCAAGCTATCTTAATCTTACAAATTCAGAACCTGTAAAGGCTTCCATATGAAGTTCTCCTCCCTAATATCCAACACCTTGTATTTTGAAAGTAGTATTATTTTCTATTATATCATCAAGAATCTATTGAACCCCTTCTCTGAAGACTTGTTTAACAAGTTTCTTTTTATACTACTTTGTTTTGGAAATTAAAGATTTACACTTTTCATACGGAAACCTTATGAATATATCATTTAAATTACAGGCCCATCCTAGAGCTAAATGTTTCATTATTTAATTGGCTTATAGGATCTACCATAGGTTTTTCTATCCCAAGAAGTTTTTATATCTAAAATATCATTCATGTCATTCTAGTTAAGATAAGTTATTCTAGCTTGGTCGCATTGTTTTAACCATTGACTGTATAACATCTAACTCTACTGAATTATATTAGCATTATTAGTCTATAATCCCTCTTTATATTTTAATATATAAGCTATGTATGTAGCAATAGCCATTGCTTCTTTATCAGTTAATTCTGGAAGACCTTCTTCGTCTGCCAGTATTCCTTTATAAAGAATATTTACAGTACCATAATCTCTAGTAAAATATAACTTATCTCCAACTTTTTCATATTTTAATAGTTTTCCTGGAATATAGTAAGGACTTTGATAAAACTTCTCTGCTTCTATAGCATGTTCTACAAAAGAACTATTAGAATCACCATAATCGGTTTGATTAGTAGTTCTTTCCCAATCTTCATAAGAAGCCGTTACCGCTTCCACACAATCTTCTCCATTAGAATCCAAAGCATTGCAAGGTAAAGTTACTGAATTATCTACAGGATTTATACAAGCTCTATATCTATAGAGTTTTCTATTTTTATTTCCTATTAAACCCCAAGCTAATAAACCGTATTCTTCTAAATCCTAGTCCTCTAATTCCATTCCGTACATCATATCTAATAATACGGAAACATAGTGAAAATTATTCATTATCCAGCAGTATATCTTTGATCGTTAGGAAGAAGAGGTGCGCTATATTGTCTGTAATACTACAGTTTCTATTTTGTCAACCTGTCCTTAATTACTGTATCTAGAAAACTAAAATTAGTATCCATTTTAGAAGCTTGGTCTAGTAACTATTGTCCCGTACAATCACATTGAAAATCTTCTAATTGTCTAGGATCTTTAAAGATGCCGACAACTGAAATCTATTTCAATAATGGTGCATTAAAAATGTAACAATCTAATAAACCTTCCGAATTTGGAGTAACATCTATGTATACCCAAGGTCTATTTTTACCACGTTTTCTATACTTTTTTATGGTAGAAATCACATCAAAAGGTTTTGTATAAACTATAAATGGGCGTTGTTTATCAGTAGACCCAATGTAGTATATTGCTTTTTTTAATCCATAATCAAATAAAAGCTATGGAATCTAAAAATGTGCTATTGGATCACTTCCACAATTACTTGCATTACAGCCACATTTATCTAAACTTTCACAATCTACAGGAATACAATTAAGAGAAACTAATAAGTCCTATACTGGAAGTATTCCCTACATCATATATTCCTTGATAACTAGTAATCTAAGGTCTATTATATCCTACTCTAACTATTCTATAGATAAAGAAGGGTTTTGATGGTAACCTCTTAAACCACTAACAATATCATTGTAAATTGCATCTGCCAATCTTTTTGTTGAAGTCCAAGCCATAATATAATAAAAAAACTAGACTAGACTTAATGTCCAGCCTAGTTTATATGATTAATTAGTTTAAATTAACCCGCACCTTGTTCACCTGGGTTAGGTGTTTGTGCAGAAGCACTCTCATAAGGAGGATTAAAAGGATCTGCAAAAACGTCATCAGCTCTGTGTAATTGTTTCGTGCTTTCTAAAGTCTTGATGAAATCATCAAAAGGTTTAGCATTTTCGCCGGCATCTAAAACATAGAAAACATGAGTAGTTACAGAGAGAGCTCTTTGTCCTACAACTTCTCCAGCAATACCATCACGTTTCTTACACATGCGGATAATGTATTGATGATATTTACCACCAGGAACAGGCATTTCATTCTTGTTTACAGACCAGAAGTCAGTATTAGCACCGGTAGGAATTCTGAGATTGTGGATGATCCAATTATAATCGCAGAAAGCTTCTACACCAGGAGTGATGCCAATTTCATTCTCCTCTAAACCTCTGAGTTGGCCATCTTCACCAAGAGTCTGAGCGCCGACAGTCACAATACCGTTGCCGTCCATAGTCCAGTTAAGAGGTACACCAACTTTGATATCCTCATAATCACCACGATAGTTGCAGCAATCAAAGGTTGCAGCCTGAGGATTAAACTTCTGCAAAGCAGCCGATCTAATATTCTGATAACCAGTTACACCTTTGAAAGTAACCTTACCATTTTTAACGGAAACCTTTAACATGGGGGCATTGTCCAACATGAATAACATATATTTCTTAGCAA
>Ga0247608_10004031_pt1 | contig 16732 bp, 20 predicted proteins | sample 176DNAGHGlowgp2_FD_193490 | JGI IMG/M metagenome (GOLD analysis project Ga0247608, IMG submission 193490) | Sheep rumen microbial communities from Palmerston North, Manawatu-Wanganui, New Zealand - 1766 DNA GHGlow gp2 | ecosystem: Host-associated > Mammals > Digestive system > Stomach > Rumen ... | reverse complement strand
CATAACGGCGCCACTCGGTGGTGCCGTTTTCTTTGTCATCCAGATAATGCAGGTCGTACATGTGACCGTAAGCCTCCATCTCGAAAGGATTCAACAGATACCCAGCATTACGCAAGTGCTTGCGATAACGGCAAGCCTTCAGCCAGAAGACGATGTATTTCCAATAGAAACAAATCCACGAGTCGTGAGTGTCACGAGCCTGATAGAGATGAATCATCTCGTGGTTTTTCAACTCATCCCAGCGATTGTTGAAGTGCTCTGCCTCCTCCTTGCTATGCGTGATGATATGTCCGAAGAACGTCATACCCTCATAGCCCTTCCGAATCCAGAAAGGAAGATTTACGGCGCGCATGTCATCCAGTTTACTGGGACGGCGAGCGCGGAATAACAACGGGAAGATACCCAACAGGTTTGCCATAACGGATGCAAATGTACAAAATAATCACGAATTATTGAGAATTTATTCGCAAAAGTTCTCTATACACGGTTTGCACACTTTTGCAAACACATTTTCTTGGAACGTACTGTTTTATTTCGTATCTTTGCAACAACAAAAACGAAAAGCGATATGATACTCACCCATCGTGAAATATTCCTGCTCGTCATCTGTGCGGTTATCTACATCACCTTATTTGTGGTGACGATACAATACCACAGACGTAAGATACAGTTGTTGCAGAGCCGTCTCGATAATATCCATGCCATGCAGAAGATGGCGGTGATCGAGCAACGGGAGCATGATGTGAACACCATCTTCTCCTCACCTGTCTATCTCCGCATCAAACAATATATTAATGAGGGACAGAGTATGCACAATGGTGACTGGAAAGAACTTGCCGAGGTGGTAAACATGGTGTACAACGGATTCACGGAGAAACTGTACAGTCTCTATAACATGAGCGACCAGGACTACTACGTGAGTCTGCTTATCAAAATACGTGTCGCTCCCAAGGATATCGCCACTCTCACAGCACATAGCAAAGAGAGTGTCGCCTCTACCCGCAGCCGACTCTATACCAAAGTGTTCGGCAAGAAAGGATCCACGAAAGACTGGGATGATTTCATCCTGTCGATTTAATCGACGCTGTCGCTTTTACAAAGAGCGAAACTTGACTAAAAGAGATATTGAAATAACAGAATAACGAAACCAAAAATGAATTGATTATGATAGACTATTTGATTGCAAACATGTGGCAGGTCTGGGCAGTAGTGTCCATCGTCTGTCTGATTTTAGAACTCTCGTCAGGTGATTTCTTCATCATCTGCTTCTCTATCGGTGCTGTGTTCAGCATCATTGCCGCCGTCCTCGGACTGAGCATCTACTGGCAGTTGTTTATCTTCGCCGTCTTCTCACTGCTCAGCGTGATCTTCGTACGTCCTGTGGCACTTCGCTACCTACATAAGAACGAACCGAACAAGCCCAGTAATGCCGATGCCTTGTTAGGACGCACCGGCAAGGTGACGGAAACCATCAAAGCGGGCGGTAACGGTTATGTGCAGATTGACGGTGATATGTGGAAGGCTGTCAGCCAGACCGACAGCGATATCCCTGTAGATACTACCGTCCGTGTCATAGGACGCGAGAGCACGATTATTACGGTGGAGATACTATAGTGCCTATAGCCCCTATAGTAACTATAGTTCCTATAAGAAAAAAAACCTTTTATAAACTTTATAAATTATGGACATTATGACAATTGTATTAGTAGTGATCATCGCACTGGTGATTATCTTCGCCAAGATGGCACTTGTGATCATCCCTCAATCAGAGACCAAGATCATTGAGCGTCTCGGACGCTATTACGCAACCCTGAAACCAGGTATCAACATCATCATCCCCTTCATTGACCGTGCCAAGGAGATCGTGGTGCTGACTCGTGGACGCTATGCCTACTCTAACTCTATCGACCTGCGTGAACAGGTGTATGACTTCCCCTCGCAGAACGTGATTACCAAGGATAATATCCAGATGGAGATCAACGCCCTGCTCTACTTCCAGATTGTAGACCCCTTCAAGGCTGTGTATGAGATCTCCAACCTGCCCAACGCTATTGAGAAACTGACCCAGACCACTCTGCGTAACATCATCGGTGAACTGGAACTCGATGAGACACTGACCTCTCGTGACACCATCAATACCAAGTTGCGTGCCGTCCTCGACGATGCCACCGACAAGTGGGGTGTGAAAGTGAACCGTGTAGAGTTGCAGGATATCATTCCTCCCTCAACCGTACTGAACGCCATGGAGAAGCAGATGCAGGCAGAGCGTAACAAGCGTGCACAGATCTTGACCTCCGAGGGTGAGAAGGCTGCCGAGATTCTTGCCTCTGAGGGTGAGAAGACCGCCATCATCAACCGCGCTGACGCCCAGAAGCAACAGGCTATCCTTCATGCCGAGGGAGAGGCTCAGGCTCGTATCCGTAAGGCTGAGGCTGAGGCAAAGGCTATCGAACTGATTACCGAGGCTGTCGGCAAGTCGACGAATCCTGCCAACTACCTGCTCGCACAGAAGTATATCCAGATGATGCAGGAACTCGCACATGGCGACAAGACCAAGACTGTCTACCTCCCCTACGAGGCTACCAACCTCTTGGGATCTATCGGCGGAATCAAGGATTTGTTCAAGTCAGAGTAACGAACTGATTGCGATAAAAGTCACGGATGCCTCCGCTCGCAGTGAGTGATGCCTCCGCTTCGATATGGTAAAGTCTCCTATCACTGATGGGAGGCTTTACTCTTTGTAAGTGAAGGCTATCCTATCGATGATGCAAAGCATCGCCATCAACAAAAATAAATTTGCCTTTATTTGGTAGTCTCATTTTTTCTTTGTATCTTCGCTGCCTAAGAATGAGTATTACGTAACACTAAACAAATACGATTATGAAAGAACTGAAAGGAACAAAGACAGAGAAGAACCTGCAAGAGGCATTCGCAGGTGAGTCGATGGCTCGTAACAAGTACTCTTACTGGGCATCAAAGGCAAAGAAGGACGGCTATGTACAGATTGCCGCCATCTTCGAGGAGACTGCTGCCAATGAGAAGGAGCATGCTAAGATGTGGTTTAAGTTGTTAGAGGGTGGTGCCATCAAGGATACCGCTTCTAACCTGGAGGCTGCTGCAGGCGGTGAGAACTTCGAGTGGACGGATATGTACGCCCGCATGGCGAAAGAGGCTCGCGAAGAGGGCTTCGACGAGATCGCTGAGAAGTTTGAGGGTGTTGCCGCTATCGAGAAGGCTCATGAGGAGCGTTATCGTAAGTTGCTGGACAACGTGAAGAAGGAGCGTGTGTTCTCCAAGGACGGTGATGTCATCTGGCAGTGTGCCAACTGCGGACACATCGTGGTGGGCAAGAAAGCACCTGATGTTTGTCCCGTATGCGACCATCCACAGGCTTACTTCCAAGTGAAAGCAGAAAACTATTAAAATTCCTCCCCTAAGTTAGGGGAGGTTAGATGGGGTCTGAACGAAGGAAAACAGGTTTGTTCAGACCCCTTTTTGTTCCCCCTAACTTAGGGGGAATATATCAATCCTTCAATTCTCCAATTAGGAATTTCACACACTGACGGAACAGGTGGTTACGAGTGTTACCACCATAAATACTGTGGTTGCGATTGGTATAGACTAATTGACTGAAGTCCTTGTTAGCCTGCACTAAAGCCTCCGTATATTCCGCCGTATTACGCAGATGGACATTATCATCGGCAGAACCATGACAGAGCAGAAGGGCTCCGTGAAGTTGACCGACACGACTGATCGGGTTCTGGTCATAACCTGTGGGATTCTCTTTCGGAGTACGCATAAACCGCTCAGTATAGATGCTGTCATAGAAACGCCATGAGGTAACAGGGGCAATGGCAACGCCGGCACGGAACACAGGACGCCCCTCCGACATCGACATCAGGGTATTGAAACCGCCATAACTCCATCCCCAGATAGCAATACGGTCTTTATCAACATACGACTGTTTACCCAGCCACAAGGCTGTCTCTACCTGATCATGGGACTCTAACTCACCCAGTCGCAGATATGTACACTTCTCGAAATCGGCACCACGTCCGCCCGTTCCCCGTCCGTCTACACAGACACAAAGGAAACCCTGTTGACAGAGATACTGCTCAAGGATAGCGCCCTGACTGTTCATGCCGATATTCCAAGCATCCTTTACCTGCTGACTGCCAGGACCGCTATACTGATACATAATGACAGGATAACGCTTAGTGGCATCGAAATTCGCCGGTTTGACCATCCAGCCATTTAGTTTGATGCCTTCGGAAGTCGTCAACGTGAAGAGTTCACGAGTTCCTAATTGCTCCCTTGCCAGTTGTTCACGCAACTCCTTGTTATCCACCAGTGTAGTGACCGCCTTGCCGTTACTGCTGCATAGGGTAACAACTGGAGGAGTATTCAGATTACTCCATGTATGAATAAAGGATTTGTAATCGCTACTAAATATGGCACTACTCCATCCTGCCTTGTCCGTGAGACATGTCGTCTTGCCATTCGCCTGTGTCATAAAGACACGCTGGTCGGTAGCGCCATACTGGTGAGAGGCATAATAGACATTACCCGTCTGATCGTCAACACCATAGACCTCACTGACCTCATAGTCACCCTGCTCCACCTGACGGAGCAACTGACCATTCATATTATAAAGGTAAAGGTGCATCCAACCGTCACGCTCACTGGGTAAGAGGATATACTTTGGGGTCACCTTCATATTCTCCACGCATTCCTCCTTAATATACTTCGTTGTCTTATCTTCTATCAGCAACTGACACACGGTAGACAAGGGATTTGCCATATAGATACGCAGACAGTCCTGATGGCGGTTCATCGTCACTACCAAGACCTTCGCTGTCTCATGGGTCGTCTTCAAGCGGGGAATATAACCGTCGGTATCAAGGGGGACCTGTAACTGACGAGTCTGTCGACTGGCGATGTCAAAACTCCATACACTACACTTAGCATTATCAGCACCAGCCACGGGATATTTATAGGTATAGGCACCCGGATATTCTGTAAATTCACTACGCTCTGGTTTCAGTCCTTTGTATAGCGGCATGGAATACTGACTGACGGCATGCTCGTCATAACGTACCCACACCAGTTGTTTACTATCGGCTGTGAACACCATCGCCCGGCTATTGCCAAACTCCTCCTCGTTGACCCAGTCGGGAATACCGTTGATCACCTCGTTCTTCTTTCCATCCTTCGTCACCTGGCTCTCCGCATTGTCGTAAAGCAGTTTGATGAGGTAGATATTGTTCTCACGGACAAAGGCAATCATCGTACCGTCGGGTGAGAACAAAGGGGTCTGCTGGGCACCATTTTTTGACAAAGGTACCAACTTCTGACTCTGAATGGTGTAGAGGTAATAGTCGGCAGTAAACGAATGACGATAAATCCGTTTCGTATTAGTCTGGATAAGGATTCGCTTACCGTCAGGACTCATGATATAACCCTCTATTTGGTCTATCTTCGCACCCCTAACGGTTTCGGCATCAAACAAAGTACCTATCTCCTTTCCTGTCTTGAAAGAATAGCGGACAATGGTCTTACCTCTTTTTCCTAACTGAGTATAACTCTCCCCGTCGGCGGCAGGCATGACGCCACTAATGTTTTCGGCATAATAATAACCTTGGGTTATCATATTCAAGTCCAACCCCTTTGCTGTTAACAACAGGGGCATCATCAGCAGGACTAATAGTGTGATTCTTCTCATGATTCTATCTTTTTGTCTTATGAATGACAAAGGTATGAATAAAAAACGACATGGCAAAATCACAAGTAATATATTAACAATTTAAAAAAGATTTGGCGGTTTCAGAAATTTGTTATTGTTTTGCAGTCGATTAGCATGGAAGAGGTTTACAATAGTTACAGCCAGTGGATTAGGAAGCAATTCCCTTATCGTGTGCAGAAAATATCTGTAGACGCTGGTTTCTCCTGTCCTAACCGTGACGGACGGTTAGGTACGCATGGTTGTATCTTCTGTGACAACAACACCTTCAACCCCAGTTATTGCGACCGGCAGAAGAGCATCCACCAGCAACTGGAGGAAGGCAAGCAATTCTTTAGGAGGAAATACCCCGATATGAAATACCTCGCCTATTTTCAGGCATACTCCAATACTTACGACACGCTCGATATGCTAAAACGGAAATATGAGGAGGCTCTTCAAACGGAAGACATTGTAGGACTCGTCGTTGGCACCCGTCCTGACTGTATGCCTGACGACATTCTCGACTATCTGGAAGCACTGAACCGACAGACTTTCCTTATTGTAGAATATGGTATTGAGAGCACTAATGATGTAACTCTCAGATACATCAACCGAGGACACTCTTTTGAAGACACCAAGTTTGCCGTCGAAAGAACGACGGAACGAGGTATACTAACCGGTGGTCATGTCATAGTTGGACTCCCTGGTGAGAATGCAACAGAAAGCATTCGTCAGGCAACTGTGATTTCCTCCCTTCCATTACACCTGCTGAAGATTCACCAACTACAGGTCATCCGTGGTACCGTCCTTGCTAAGCAATATGAAGAGAGACCCTTCCATGTTTGTTCTACGGAAGAGTATATTGCGCTGATAGCCAAATACCTGCAGCATTTGAGAAAAGAGATTGTTGTGGAGCGTTTCGTCTCTCAATCACCACCAGATATGGTTATCGCCCCACACTGGGGATTAAAGAACTATGAGTTCACTAACCTGTTGACAAACTATATGAGGAAGTATGATATGCGACAGGGACAACTGTCAACGTAACTCTGAGTAGTTATTGTTGCGGAGCAACTGCTCCACACTGGTTTGTTTGTTACGCTTCATGAAACTATCAACAGAAGCAACACGATGATTGTCAAACACTATTTTATCTGTCACCTTATTGACTACCCACTGTATCTTACCCATGTGCATATCCCTATCCTCTTGCGACATCTCACGGGAGGGCATAGGGTACAAACTGAGGATATAGAAACCCACACAATCTGGAATAATCATCGAACGGGTCATCATACTACGTTGTTGCTCCGTATAATGCTCCATGTAGAAAGGATAGTCTGCCCCCAGATACTTATCCAGTGAGATGCCCAGTGTCTTGTTACCCACCACAATACTCTGGTCGAATGAACCGATTTGAGCATACACCTGAGGCATCTCTATTGAAGGGATTTCTTTCTTCAAACGAGAGAAGGCTCGTGACAAATCCTGACTTATGTCCTCAAGATCCTCAAATTGATGCTGAACATCATCAATCAGGCATTGTAATGTGGAATCACGAAAGAAATTAAGGAACTTCGCATTGATATCTGGGTCATTTACTTGTCCAAGACGCAGCACATCCTCTATCAACGTTCGAGTCTGCACAGGATAGGTCTTGTTCATCTGCAATAATGCGGAATAATCACCTGTCGTCAGGTACAGACTCTCTATCCTGTCATAACGCTCTATAGCCAACGGCGTGTCGTCTGAAGTCTCCTCGTTTGACTTCAGATGCCACTCACAACCCAGACAGGCTAACATGGCTATAACCAACAGAAAATAGACCTTACGCACGGTGATAAAAACGAGCCAAAAGATTTATTATTGTTAAAATCCGATGCAAATGTACTAAAAAACATTTTAAAAACCAAATTTTAACCTAAAAAAGACAAAAATATGTACTCTTAGATGGCTTTTTCGTTTATTTGTGTGAAATTTGCAGTATAACAAACATACATTATTATATATATGATGAAGAAACCACTCTCAATACTTGTACTAACAGTAAGTCTTTTGCCTGTCTTTGCAGGAAGAAACATCACGGTAGTAGTTACCAACCCCCTAAACAGTAACCGTTCTAACGTGCCCGTTGTCCTTTCACTAAACCCATACGGTAGGATACAATCTGCCCTTGTTACAATCAACGGAAAGGAAATACCTTGTCAGTTAGATGACTTGAATCAGGACGAGACCTTTGACGAACTCTGTTTCCTTGCTGATTTAGGAAAGAAAGAGATGAAGGAATATACGGTTACCCTCTATGAGACAGGAGAACCCCATCCCTATCCTACCCGGGTATATACTGAGATGTTGCTGAGAAATACCAGCGACAAGAAACTCAAGAAAAACCAGCAAAACAATTTCCTGGAATCTATCACGGCTCGAGGTGATGCCGCCGACGCCTATCACATGCAACACCACCACGGGGTTGCCTTTGAGAGTGAACTGAACGGTATCCGTATCTATTTTGATGCCCGCCAGACACTTGACCTCTATGGAAAATATCAGAAACGATTGGAACTAAAAGATACCCAGTTCTATACCAGTGACGACCAAAAGGCGGAAGGTTATGGTGACGATGTACTCTGGGTAGGACAGACTTTCGGTCTGGGAGCCTTCCGTGGTTGGGATGGAACGAAGCCAACCCATGTAGAACCCGTCCGGTCTCGCACCCAACGTATCATCAGTTACGGTCCACTACGCACCATTGTTGAGATTGTCGATCGTGGATGGAAGGCAGACACTACCAAAATGCCTATCAACATGACAATCCGCTATACTCAGTATGCCGGACATCGTGATACTGACGTGGATGTATATTTCAATAAAGATGTCAGCGACTATCGATTCTCCACTGGTATCATCAACGTGAAAGACTCCAAGGAGTTTACCGATAAGAAAGGACTGCGAGCCTGCTGGGGAACAGACTATCCTGCCACTGATACCACTAAATGGAAGCGTGAGACTGTAGGACTTGCCGTATTAGTTCCCAAACAGTACATCGAAAGTGAGGAACCAGCCAACAAGGACAACTATGCCTATGTACTGAAAGTAAATGGTAACCACATGACTTACAAAGTCAACTACACCTCAGCCAACGAGACATTCGGTTATCATTCTGCAAATGAGTGGTTTGATTATCTGAAGGCATGGCGTAAGGAGGTTGACACCCCCGCCGTCATTAAAGTCTTATAATCGCGAGAAGTACTTTTGTCCTTTGGCATAATATCTCCAAAGGATGGAGAAACGGCGTTGCTCTGGGATGTCGTTTGAGACACGTGATTGCTGGATAATCTGGCGGTCGGCATCGAAATCATGTTTCCAACGGCGGAAGGCACGACGGGCGCGGTAGATAGCACAGAAGTCACCCCAGTTACGATTTACAAATAGTGTCTCCCAAGCGGCAAGATAGTCAAGGAACCAACGCCAGCGCATCACATCGTTGAGTTTCGAATCAGGAAGACACTTGTAAAGCATCGTTAGATTATTGCGGAAATTAAGGAAGGTCTTCATAGGGTTGCCCTTAGGAAGGGTCCCTCCACCCACATGATAGACAAAACTCTCTGGTAAACAATAAATCTTACGACCACGGATGCGCAACCGCCAACAAAGATCTATCTCCTCATTATGAGCAAAGAAGCGACCGTCCAGTCCTCCTGCCTCCCAATAGTCTTTAGAGCGTATCATCAGTGCTGCTCCTGTTGCCCAGAGGATTTCCGTGGCATAGTCATACTGCCCATTATCCTGTTCTACAGTATCAAAAATACGTCCCCGGCAGAAGGGATAACCGAAACGGTCGAGGAATCCCCCACTAGCCCCGGCATACTCAAACATATCCTTGTCGAAGACGGAGAGTAGTTTAGGCTGACATGCTGCAACCTCCGGATGGACATCCATAAACTCTATAAGAGGAGTAAGCCAATGGTGGGTCACTTCTATATCACTGTTAAGTAACAGGTAATACTCAGCCTCGATACGTCGCAAAGCCTTGTTATACCCTTCTGCAAAGCCCCAGTTCTTATCCAGTCTGATAACCTTGCACTCAGGGAACTCCTTGGCAAGCAACTCCAGGGATTGATCTGTAGAGGCATTGTCTGCGACATAGACAGTCGCCTCATCACGAGAATATTGTAAGACGGTAGGTAGATATTGCCGCAACATCTTCTCTCCGTTCCAGTTAAGTATGACAATAGCGAGTTTATCCATTGAGTTTCACTTTTAATGCTGTTTTGTCATGATTGAAATCACCTAAACGAACCGTCATCAGTTGGTTGTCATATTCCGAACGAGCCTCAGAGGGTGGTAGTTCCACTCGGATATAATTCTTCGTGAAACCATGCATCGCCTTACCACGAGGGGCTTTCTCAAAAAGCACCTCTGCCTCCATACCAATATATTGCTGGTAGAAAGCATGTGTCTTCTCGTCTGAAAGGTCAAGCAGTCGCTTACTACGCTCACGTTTGTCTGCATCACTGACAATATATGGAATAGACAGTGCCGATGTACCAGGACGTTCGGAATAAGGAAACACATGCAACTGCGTTACGGCAAGCGTATTCAGGAAGTCATAGGTTTCCTCAAAGCATTCTGGTGTCTCGCCCCGGCATCCCACCATTACGTCGACACCGATAAAAGCATCGGGCATCACAGACTTGATACGATGGATCTTATCGGCAAACAACTGACGGTCGTAATGCCGGTGCATCAGTTTCAACACTGTGTCACTACCACTCTGCAAAGGGATATGATAATGCGGCATAAAGGAACGACTGTGGGCACAATAGTCTATCAACTCATCACTTAGCAAATCCGGTTCCAGACTACTGATACGATAGCGCGCAATTCCCTCCACGGCATCCAAAGCCTTTACCAAATCAACAAACTTTTCACCAGTCGTCTTACCAAAGTCACCGATGTTAACTCCTGTCAACACGATTTCTTTCCCTCCCTCACGTGCTGCCTCCTCAGCCTGCGACACCAGAGAGGCTATCGTAGGATTCCGACTAAAACCACGAGCATATGGAATCGTACAGTAAGTACAGAAATAGTCACAACCGTCTTGCACTTTCAGGAAATAACGGGTACGGTTTCCACGGGAACAGGATGGGGCGAATGTTTTGATATCCTTCGTTTTCTCCGTCTTATATGAAGCCACCTCGTCTCGTCTGATGAAAGCCTCAGAAAGAAACTGGACGAGATTAGCCTTCTCATTTGCACCTAATACCAGATCCACACCGTCTATCTTACTCACAAATTCAGGTTTCAACTGCGCATAACATCCCGTGACAACGACAAAGGCATTCGGATGCTGGCGCACCATACGGTGAATTGCCTGTCGACACTTGTGGTCTGCAACTTCCGTCACAGAGCAAGTGTTAATCAGACAGATGTCAGCCTGTTCTCCCTTGGCAACAGTCTGTACCCCCATTTCCTGAAGCATCTTACCGAAAGTAGATGTCTCAGAAAAATTCAGTTTACATCCCAATGTAAAATAGGCTGCTTTCTTGCCTTGGAAAACCGAAGTATCTATCATATATATAATAAGGTGTCACGTTTATTAATGCAAAGGTAAGCATTTTCCATTAAAAAAGCCTCTTTTTTAGTAAATATTCGATTAAGTGTAAAAAAGGCAACATTTTTAACATTTCGTAAACGACTGATTTATAACACTTTGCGAAAAAGTTACAAAAAGAGGCTAAAAAAAATCACAAAAAAAAGTACAACGTATCAAAAAAATGCCTACCTTTGCAGCGTTTTAATAAACAAATGATTGTTTTACAGATTTAAAAAGCTTAGAAAAATGAAAAAATTAGTATTTATGTTCGCAGCCATCGTTGCTGTTTCTTTCGCTTCTTGTGGTAACAAGGCTCAGCAGGCTGCTGTTGACACTGATTCAGTAGAGGTTGTTGATAGCGCAGACACTGCTGCTGTTGACACTGTTGCTACTGATAGCGTTAAGTAATCAGACAACTCGAACAAAAATTGAGAGAATTGCCGCTGGATGAGAATCCAGCGGTTTTTTTAGTTTTTCTAGAAAATCTAGATTATTCTAGAAAGTTCTAGATGATTCTAGAAAATAAAAAGAGGACTTGCCAATGGCAAGTCCTCTTTACGTATAATAACTATGATTTGCTTTACAGCATGGTTATTCCTCTGTAGCAGGTGTCTCTTCTGCTGGAGCCTCCTCAACAACGGGAGCCTCAACAACGGGAGCAGCCTCTTCCTTCTTCTCCTCAGCAGGAGCGTTCTCAGCAACCACCTTAACGGGGATAGCGATCTCAACCTCCTTGTGGAAGTGAACAGTAGCGGTGTAGTCACCAACGGTCTTAGCGTCAGTCATAGTGATGATCTTACGATCAATGTCATGACCGAGTTTCTTCAGTTCCTCTGCTACGATACCAGCATTTACAGAACCGTAGAGTTGACCTGTAGCACTTACCTTAGCGGCGATGCACAGAGCAACATCCTTGATAGCCTCACCCTTCTTCTCAGCCTCAGCCTTGATAGCGGCAAGTTTGTGAGCCTGCTGCTTCAGGTTCTCAGCGAGAATCTTCTTGGCAGAAGGAGAAGCGATGACAGCCTTACCCTGAGGAATCAGGTAGTTACGACCGTAACCAGACTTTACGTTAACGATATCGTTCTTATATCCCAGACCGATAATATCTTCTTTCAGTATTAATTCCATATTGTCGTCCTCCTCCTTATTTATTTCAACATATCAGTTACGTAAGGAAGCAGTGCAATCTGGCGAGCACGCTTAACAGCCTGAGCCACACGACGCTGGTATTTCAGCGAGGTACCTGTGATACGACGGGGAAGAATCTTACCCTGCTCGTTCAGGAACTTCTTCAGGAACTCGGGATCCTTGTAGTCTACATATTTAATACCACTCTTCTTGAAGCGGCAATACTTCTTCTTCTTCGTGTCGATAGAAGGAGCAGTCAAATAGCGAATTTCTGTCTCTTGTGCCATAGTTTATGCCTCCTCTTTTTTACCAAATTTGTTGCGACGCTTCTCAGCATACTCTGCTGCATACTTGTCGAACTTCACTGTCTGGAAACGGATGACTTTCTCGTCACGACGGAAAGCGGTCTCCAAAATCTTAATTACTGATGGCTCAGCCTTGAACTCTACCAGGAAATAGAAACCTGTAGATTTCTTCTGAATAGCGTAAGCCATCTTCTTCAATCCCCAGGCCTCTTCATTCAAGATCTCAGCACCCTTATCGGTGAGGACCTTCTTGAATTTAGCGACCGTTTCCTTTGTCTGCTCATCAGACAAAACGGGAGTCAAAATGAAAACGGTTTCGTATTGATTCATACTACTTAAAAAATAAAAATGTTTGTTATTTTGCAAAATTGCGGGTGCAAAGGTACGATTTTTTACGCAAACCAAAGCACTAATTCCCAATTATTTCTTATCTTTGCAGCAAATTTTAACGATTCGATGAAGAAACATGCGCCATTCATAGGATTATTGCTGATAGTAGCAGGCACTTTGTTACTATTAATCTGCTATTTCCTGCACCAAACAACAAACCTTTGGCTGTCAACTGGTCTCCTCATGATCGTCATTGGTATCGTTGGCTATATCCAAGGCATCAAGCACGCCAACGACTATTAGCGTTTAATCGCCTCTGCTACTTGCTCCGCGATCTGGCGCATTCCTTTCTGTGAAGGATGCCCCCATTGCTTGTCAATATCGTGCAACTGGATGTAAGGAACATGATAATGGTCACAGATTGTCTTCATGGACACCGTAATATCTTCCGACAAGATATCATTGATAATCACATAAATGTCGGTACCAGGATAACGATTCTGCAAATTGGCAAGTACATACGCCATGGCTGGACGGAACTTGAAGAGGTCATGTCGGTTCCAGTCACTATACTGGTAATCGCCAACAGGTGACTTCGCCCAAGTGTCGTTTGTCCCACCGAACACCAGAATCATGTCAGGAGAACCTAAATACCACAGACGAGTGCAATAGGAACGGTCACTGTAGTCCTCACGGTCATAGCCAGTATGACAGATGGTAGCACCTGAGAAGGAGTTATTCTGACAGAGACGATAGCCATGCTCACGAATCAACTGGTGCCACCATAACTGACGGACATCCTGCACATCATTATTCTCCGCCTTTTCTTGCGGGTACCATACATAGTTACTATCTGGCAAGACATAGCCTTTGAAAGTGCTATACGAATCGCCCAAGATGGAAATGCCCAGTTTTGATTGTGCCTGTACATCAGCAAACAGCGTTACCGCCAATAAGAAAAACAATAATCTTCTCATATCATCCTTGTGGTTAGTTAAACAAAAAAACTCACTGAATTCCTATTCAATGAGTTTTCCTTTTTGCGGTGCGTACGAGACTCGAACTCGTGACCTCCTGCGTGACAGGCAGGCATTCTAACCTACTGAACTAACGCACCAATTTCTGTTTTGCGGGTGCAAAGGTAGGCAGAAATTCTTATACTGCAAAACTATTTGTGTTAAAATTTATAAAAACCTTTGCATTAAAATGGCATCATGATAAGTGTGTCCATCACTAAGCCATTGGTTCAATCTCCCTGACTCCTTGAAAGCCAACTTGTTAAATAGATTTTTGGCAATTTCGTTCTGATCATCAACAATCACAAAGACCTGATGAAGATGGAGCACTCGCAAGGAGTAACGCAGCAAATCCTCGATAGCGGCAGTGGCATAACCCAAATGGCGATACTCTGACAGAATAACGATGCCCAGTTCGGCACGCAGGTGCTGAGGGTCAAAGTTCACCACATCGGCAATCCCCACAACCTGTCCATCCATATTCTCGACGATCAGGCGCACCTGCCGATCGCTATAGATATCATCATTGGCATGAGCGATATAGTCGTGTAGCGTATAACGGGAATATGGCACATTCGTAGTACCGACATCCCATAGCGACACGTCATTCTCTATCGTATAAAGCAAGTCTAAGTCTTCTGGCTCTATGGCTCTGAGTCTAATTTTTCCCATAATAATCTTTATGTGGATTAATGAATCGGTGTAATTGTCTGCCCATCATCTGTAGCAGGGCAATCGATGCGCGGAAATAAATAGCAGTCTGTATAGGCAACGAGAAGAAAAAACTCAGGTGTTTGTAATGCTTACGGAAGAATATGAGCATTGCCTGATAGAACACATGGACATAACGGAATGACGATTTCTTGGTCGATCCTCCTTTATAGTGAATAATGTCATAGGGCAGATACCAGTTCTGCCAGCCACCATGTAGCATACGATATGACAAGTCTATATCCTCTCCATACATAAAATAGTCTTCGTCCAAAAGACCTATCTCGTCAAGTGCTTTGTGCCGCAACAGACAGAAGGCTCCACTGACGACCTCTATCTGACATGGTTCGTCCCAAGGCAACTTACTCATATAGTAACGTTTTGTAAAGCCTAACATCTTAAGCATGGCGACCCAAGGTGTCGGGATGGCTCGACGTGACTCTGGAGCAGGCTTACCTTCATGAGTCAGCATGCGCACCCCTGCCCCTCCCGCTTCCGGATGGGAATCCATAAAAGAGATACAAGAGCGAATGGTATTTTCGAAGACAACCGTATCTGGGTTTAACAGCAATACATATTCCGACTCAGACTGACGGATAGCCTGATTATTAGCACGGGCAAAACCGACATTCTCCTGATTGGCAATAAGGTGGACATCAGGGTAATGTGCCATCACATAACTGACGGAGTCATCCTTCGAGCAGTTATCGACAACAAACACCTCACCGTCAATTCCCTCTAATGCCTTACGGACACTATCAAGACAGTCCACAAGATAGTTACGGACATTATAACTGACTATGACGATTGTTATCTTCTTCATGTTCATTAGCGTTTTCTTGTGATACCTCAGCCTCACAACGAGCCATTGACGGATAGACAAACGGTTGACAAATCAACAATATGATAGCCATATAGCCAAAGGTGGTATTCATGAACATCTCATAGAAGAGGGCGTTTGCCACCAATGGAATGTCAAGTAATTCCAGTCTGACGATGCCCCACTTCCGTAAGGCAAACTCTTTCCTGTTCATCAATTCCTGTCGTATCTGCTTAATCTTAAACAGTCTCAAAGCAAGCCATATCTGCGCAAGTGTCAGTAACTCCATGGCAATAGTAATAACAAACTCCGCCTGTGAGTTTCCTGTTGCCATCCCCTGCTCTAAGAGTCCTGTCTCAAAAAGGAGAACAATCAATGCCGTGAACGTCAAAGCACCCACGAACACTCCCATTAATATATTACGTGTCTGTCTCATCATTTCTTTCTTTATTTACCATCAAAAGGCATGCGATTAAGGATCGACCGCCCTAACGTTACCTCATCGGCATATTCCAGTTCGTCGCCCACAGGGATGCCTCGTGCTATGATACTCAGTTTCACATCAGAGGAGCCCAGTTTACGGAAGATATAGAAATTGGTGGTATCGCCTTCCATCGTAGAACTAAGGGCGAGTATCACTTCCTTGATATCCTCATGAGCGACTCTCTCCACCAACGAGTCGATTTCCAAGTCGGCAGGTCCTATCCCGTCCATCGGTGAGATGACACCACCTAACACATGGTATAGTCCAGTGTACTGCTGCGTATTCTCCACGGCGAGCACATCCTGGATATTCTCCACCACACAGATAGTGGAGGCATCACGACGACTGTCAGCACATATCGGACAGAGGTCTGAGTCACTGATGTTATGACAACGCCGGCAATAATGTACCTCCTGTTTCATCTTGGCAATCGCCTCCACAAAAGACTGCACGTCCTCAGGGTCTTGCCGCAACTGGTACAAGACCAGTCGTAAGGCTGTCTTCCGACCGATACCCGGCAGTTTAGAGAACTCCTGCACCGCCTTCTCCAGCAGTTGTGATGGATATTGTTGTATCATTTCAATTTTTCAATCCTTCAATTTTTCAATCCTTCAATT
>Ga0247608_10004029_pt1 | contig 16740 bp, 11 predicted proteins | sample 176DNAGHGlowgp2_FD_193490 | JGI IMG/M metagenome (GOLD analysis project Ga0247608, IMG submission 193490) | Sheep rumen microbial communities from Palmerston North, Manawatu-Wanganui, New Zealand - 1766 DNA GHGlow gp2 | ecosystem: Host-associated > Mammals > Digestive system > Stomach > Rumen ... | reverse complement strand
AGCCGGGAGCACGATCTCGACTGCCTTATAAAGGTCCGATCCTTCGGCAAAAGAACTTGTCTCGGGCATTTCTGCGACGGTAAGAAGGAGATTGAGCTCGAGGCCGCGGATGTGCCAGGGGTTCTCGAATCTTTCGCGGAGAAGTTCAAGGATCTTCTCGTGTGTCTCCTCGCTGGTGCTGACGACGGCAAACTGGTTACTCATGAGGCGGAATGCCCATGCCGGCGGCAGTGTCCGCTCGAGGCGGCGCGCATCTCCGACAGTCTTTTCCGACTTTTCTTTCGCTTTCGGATCCGCGCCGTTTGTGCCTTCATAGACCTTCAGGTTCTTGCGGAGTCTGGCTCTCTCCTTCATATCCGGGGAGAATGTCGAAAGGAAATCCGCTACATTTTTCAGCGTCAAACTGCCGATCGTGTAGCCGAAGATCGAGTTGATGCGGCGGATATTCTCGACTTTCATGACGAGCACATAGTATCGCGCTTCGCGGTTGATCAGCTCGTCCATATAGGTCATCAGCGCATCGAGGTTAAGAAGTCCGGTCGTGTGGTCGATCATGGACTCCGGCTTTTTCAGGGAAAGATATGCCAGAAGCATGCTCGTCGCGATCGCGATCGATGAAACATTCAGACGCGGCCAGGAAGCCTCGGCCATGACGCTTCCGAGCGCAAAGAGGGAAATACCCGCCACCACGCGGAATCCTTTCTCCTGAAAAGCACTTTTCTTGGCAAGTCCGTAGATCACCGAAAAGAGTGCGGACAGGATCGTCAGAACGGAAAGGATCGGGAAATATTCGCCCTTATAGTAGTTGTCATTCTTATAGTAGATAAAGTGGTGTGTCAGAGGTGACAGAAGGATGATCGCGCCCACAACCGCTGTCGGAATGCTCATCAGCACGATCGACATGAGATTTCTTCTTTTCAGGCTTCTCGTGACCGAGATGGAGTGGAAGATCATCAGAAGCGGGAACGAAAGCCGCAGCAGATAGAAGATCGTAAGAACGATATACCCGAGGACCGGCGGCACCGATGCGGAATTATTCACGACCATCGCCGAGAAAACTTCCAGGATCACATCCGCACAGGCAAAAAGGATCGCCGCCGTGAACATCTGATTTCTCTGCACCGGGATCTGGCGCTTGCTGAAAAAGTGCAGTGCCAGGACAAGAAGAGAAAGCATCGCGCAGATGGGATAGGCATAGGAGATGATCAAGATATCATTCACGGATCGCGCATTCCTTTCTTCTCTTCTTTTCTTTTATTCTAACCGATTTACCGGCGGATTTCTATTCCACCGGCGGTACACGTGGTAAAATAGTAAACGGAAACAAGAAAGCCAAATGCACGGGGACAAGTGCTTTTGCAGAGGAATAACATGGGAACGATACTGGATTATACAAAGAAGGAAACGCGCACGTTTGACGAGTTTCCATTCAATCATATCGACGCACTCGTCTTGGCGGAGGCGACGTATTTCCAGTGGGAATACCCGCTCCACAACATCTGGACGCCGGAATGGCCGTACAAGGAATCCGATTCCATGCTGTTTTCGGAGATGCCCGCCTCGAAAGAAATGCCGCTGTTCGGGCAGTATGCAGCGGACACGCCAAACAATCTCAGGATGATCGATATTCTTCGGGAGAGTCCGCGGTACAAGGACGTTTCCGTCTCGCATCTGTGTGCGCATACCAGCGACAAGGAGCAGATCCAGTTCGCGGCAATGTGCTTCCATCTTCCCGGAGATGTCTGCTATATCGCTTTCCGCGGGACCGACGGCACGCTGATCGGCTGGAAGGAAGATTTCCAGCTGTCCTATCAGTATCCGGTTCCGGCGCAGGAAGAAGCCGGACGCTATGTCAGCTTCCTTTCGCGCGAACTGCCGCCTAATGTGAAGTTCTATATCGGTGGCCACTCCAAGGGCGGGAACCTCGCCATCTACTCCGCGGCGAGCTGTTCGGATGCCACGAAGTCAAGGCTCCTCGGGATCTATTCCTTTGACGGGCCGGGGTTCTCTTTTAACCTTCACGAAACCGAAGAATACAAGAAGATCGGCGGGATCGTGCACCACCTCGTGCCTTCCGCATCCTTCGTCGGGATGCTTCTGCAGAGCGCGCCCGGCACCCGCTTCATCAAGAACAAAGCCGTCTGGCTGAAGCAGCATAGTCCTTTTACATGGGAGGTCGGCGAGGAAGACTTCGACTACGAGCCCGGCTGGGACATCAACGCCAAGAACAGGATCGTCGCTGTCAATTCCTGGCTCGCCGATCAGTCCTATGAAGAGCGCAAAAGCTTCACGGAAATGCTTTACCATATCGCCAGTTCGTCCGGTGCAGGTAACATCTTCCGTCCGGGGTCGAGCTGGGCAACCAAGATGTCGCGAATCCTCGAGGCCACCCGCGCCGTCGATGCAAAAGCCAGAGGCCGCCTGATCGAGACGCTGAAGCTGATGGTCCTGCTGTCGATCCGCGCACGCGGGTAACGATCTTTTCGAATAAAATTCCCAAGGATGAATCTTTTCGCAGGTTAGATTTCCGATTTCCAATAGATTTCCAAATCGAGGGACGTTTTTGGAAATTCTATGGAAAAATCGAAGCGATGATTGCTTTTCGTGATGTTTTTCTCATATTTTTCCAAAATAGACCGCATTTGTGGAAATATTCTGGAAAAATCGGTGTGTTGAGTGCTTTTCGTGAAGGATTTCCAATAGATTTCCATTTCGAAGCGGATTTATGGAAAAATACTGGAAAAGCACTCTCAGAATTCTGGGAAAGCACTGTCGCGCGACATGAGGCGGAATACCCGACAATACCAATTCATCTAAAAAGACAAAAAAGGAGCTCTAAGCGAATGTTTTCACTTAGAGCTCCGGTTCTGCTACTTATTCAGTTTTTATGCCTGGGTGTCATTCATCGGCGGATTTTTCTCCCAGATCGGAACCTGTGTTTCCGCTGCAGGAGCCTGCGGGGCGGCAGGAGCCGGCGCTACAGCAGCGGTCTGGGCCGGAGCTGCCGGAGCTGCTGCCTTTGCGGAATCTTCCGCCTTTGAAGCTTCAGGAACATTGGCTGCCTCAGAAGCCTTCGGGGCTTCTACTGCTTCAGCTTCTTTTGCATCGTCAGACACTTCCTTCGCATCCGATGCGATTTCCTTGGCGTCTACTGCAGATACTACAGCGCCGTCTTTCGGCTTGTCCATCTTCTTTCCGAGGAACTCCGGAAGGTTCATGCCTGCCATCTCGAAGATCTCGTTCATCGGCGGAACACTCTTCATGAGGCCGGAGATGAAGTTCGCGGTGGAGCTTTTGCCGTCGGCACCTGCGCCATTGCCGGAATCCCAAACCGTTACCTTGTCGATCTTCAGGTCGCGGATCGCTTCTACCTGGATCTTCATGAGGTCTTCCATCTTATCAGCGAGCATGAGCATCATTGCATTCTTCGCATCGCCACCGGCAGCGGCAACGATCTTCTCGAAACCTGCAGCCTGCTTGCTCAAGATCTCCTGCATACCACGAGCCTGCGCTTCCATCTTCGCATAGATAGCGTCCGCTTCACCGGCTGCCTGTCTTCTGATCTTTTCAGCCTCTGCTTCAGCAGCGAGCTCGATCTCTCTCTTTGTGATCTCAGCCTTAACGATAACGTCGGCTTCGAGGGTTGCCTTTTCACGGGCGGAACGGGAAAGCTCAGCTTCTTTCTCAGCAGCATACGCTTCTTCGAGTGCCTTAGCGGCCTGAACCTTCTCAGCTGCAATCGCCAGTCTCATCGCCTCAGCGGCTTTCTCACGGCGCACAGCCTCGGAATTAGCAACTTCGATCTTCGCATCGTTCTCACCACGGATAGCCAGGGAGTTTGCGGATGCAACCTGGATTCTCTGATCCTTCTGGGCGAGAGCCTCACCGATAGAACCGTCTCTCTCCCTCTCAGCAACGTTCTTCTTCGCGTCGTTGATCGCCTTTGCAGCTGCCTCTTTACCAAGAGCGCTGATGTAGCCGGACTCATCGGAAATATCTGTTACGTTAACGTTGATCAGACGAAGACCGATCTTCTTAAGTTCTGTTTCCACGTTTCTGGAAACTGCTTCGAGGAACTTATCACGGTCTGTGTTGATCTCCTCAATGTCCATCGTCGCGATGACCAGACGGAGCTGACCGAAGATGATATCCTTTGCGAGTTCCTGGATCTCTGAGAGTTTCAGGCCAAGGAGACGCTCGGCAGCATTCTGCATGACACCGGGTTCCGTGGAGATACCGACGGTAAAGATAGACGGTACGTCGATACGGATGTTCTGACGTGACAGTGCCGAACGAAGGTCAACAGCGATCGAGATCGGCGTCAGGTCGAGGTACTGGTATGACTGGATGATCGGCCAAACAAACGCAGCACCACCGTGAATACATTTCGATGAGCGCGCGGTGCCGTCCGCATTCTTACCAACCTTACCATAGATGACCATGATACGGTCAGACGGGCATTTTCTGTATCTTGAAAGAAAGATCAAGAACAGTGTGAACACCAGCAGAGCAATTACAACTAATAAGCAAATTACTTCAAATGGCATTTTCGTTTCCTCCTACTACTTCTTGTTAATTATGTTTGGTCACAATCAGTGTTGTACCCTTTGTAATACCGATCACCGTTACCGGAGTTCCGGTCGGGATCTTCTCTTCCTCGTCCGTGACCGCCTCAAATTCCTGAAGCTGGTCCTGGACCTCTACCATGACTTTACCGGGCTGCGCGCGCTTTCCCGGGATCGGGATATACACTTCGCCGGTCTTGCCGAGCGCGAACTTTATATTCAGTGTACCATCCGACTGTATCTTCTGCATACCCCAGAGCGCCAGTCCCATAAGGAACATTCCCAGGAATCCGCAGGCAAATGCCAGGATCGCTGCGGCCCATACCGGAAGCCCGCCTTTCATGAACAGAAGTCCCGTCCATCCGAAGATGGAGAAGAATGCGATGATGCCCTGCATCGTTACGAGGCGGAATCCGGAGCCGTGCACCTTGTCCGCATGGTCCACATACGTTCTTCCGTCCGGCAGATCCTGATCCGGGATTCCTACGTCCGGTCCGTGGATACCGCCTACGTGCGGTGCTGCCTCTGCAAGATAGATGTCACCTGTGTGGACATCGACCACAACCCCGCCCTGCACATCAGCAAACTCGTGTGCGATCGCTCCTACGTGTCCGGATCCTGCATCCATGTCGTGGCTGTACTCGTAAGAACCATCATGTGTTACTTCGATTCCCGCATCTGATCCGTCCGCGCCAAAAGCACTTGTTCCGTCATGTACTGCGCCGCCTGTGACATCTCCGTGGACTCCACCGAAGTCGCCGTGTCCGATGCCGTGTCCGAAATCATGTCCGACATCCCCGTGTCCTCCGAAGTCATGTCCCGCATGACCGAAATCATGGCCGCCATCTCCGAAGTCATGACCGACATCGTGGCTCATATCCATATCATGTCCGTGACCGAAGTCGTGGCCATGTCCGCCGATATCGTGTCCGTCGAGGTCTCCCGCGTGGGATGCTGCGCCGATCAGAAGAAGAATAAACTGGAAGATCAGCAGTACAGTAAACACGACGGCGATGCACGCGAATATCTGCTCCGGCAGATTCATCGCTTCAAACCAATTCGTAAGAAATTCCATTTTCATTCTCCTTTCAAATCTCTGTTAAGAGTCTCTCCGCTTCTTTCTTCAGAACGATGGAAAGATGCGCCGTATAAAGTATCGTCAGAAGTCTTCGGATCTGTTCTTTGCTGGTCTTTCCGAAGTCGAAGCTCTCTGTATCGATAACCTTGGTCACGATGTCACTCAGCTTCGTTTCCGACCGGATCGGATCGACCGGCGCCATCGAGAGCAGTTTGCAAAAAGCACTATAGACCGTGCTGTCCTGGTCCGCCATCTTCAGAAGCGAGATGATCCCTTCGAGCGAGAAGACATCTTTAAAGTAGTTCAGGATCGCAAGCCGGATAAACTTGTCTCTGTTATACAGTTTCTTCACCGGCGACTCTACAAAACCACGCTTGACCCAGTTCTGCACCGTGTGGGCCTCGATCCCGAGGAGCCCTGTCACCTGACGAAGCTGCATGCCTTCCATCAAGAACATCGGATCCAGGATCTGATCCACATTCTTCAGGTGGTCCTTTGAAACACTGATCAATGTTCCCGGAAGATATTCACTCATCTAAGATGCCTCCTTTCCCGCTATTCACCTTCTGTTCGGAGCACTTTTAAGGCGTAGTGTTCCGATCGTCCGGATTGTGTATATAATATCACGCGGTCACATGACCGTCAAGAGTGTTCGCACGAACTTTACTCGCCATCATATAATTCGATTTTCAAACTTTTCCTTTCAAAAAGCACTTCTCCCCGCGGCCAGGTGCATTTCGAGCGGAAACGTTACTTTTCGGCATCTGAAATGTATAATAGGAGTATGTGGCAGGCAGTGTTTTTTCGTCTGCCTGCGAGGAGGAGTAGAGAGTATGCCTTTTCAGCAGGATAATTTCATGGGGTCCGATGGCGAGACCCTGATCAGCTATTTCAAGATGGTTCCAGATACACAGCCCAAGGCCGTCGTTCAGATCGTCCATGGGATGTGCGAATATATGGAGCGCTACACGGAGCTCGCGGAATACCTCTGTGACAAGGGATACATCATCTGCGGCGAGGACCATATGGGTCACGGAAAGACAGTTGGAGAAGGCGGCATCTACGGATACTTCGGGCGCGAGGATGGCTGGGAGCACCTGATCGAGGACGTCGAGAAACTGCACCGCGTCATGAAAGAGACCTATAAGGATCTGCCGTATATTATCCTCGGCCATTCGATGGGTTCATTTATCGCGAGAAACTGGTATGCCCGGTACGGTAACGACTGCGCCGGACTGATCCTCTCCGGCACCGCAAAATCAAATAAACTCCTTCGTCCGCTCACGGTCCTTGCGAAGATCCAGCGTCTTTTCGTCGGCGACAAGCGCGCAGCGAACATGCTTGCCCGGACCATCAACAATCAGTACCTCAAGAAGATCAGCAGGCCTAAGACCTCGAGTGACTGGATTTCCTACGATGAGGACGTCGTGAAGAAATACGTCTCTGACCCGCTCTGTACATTCACTTTTACTCACTCCGGATATATCGACCTCTTCCGTCTTCTGCGGGAGTGCAATGCCGAGTCCTGGTACGACTCGATCCCGAAGGATAAGCCGATACTTCTGATCTCCGGCGACGAGGATCCGGTCGGTGACTATGGCGAGGGACCGCAGGAGATCTACGACAAACTCATAGAGTCCGGTCAGGTCAAAGTCACGATCGACATCCGCCACGGCATGCGCCATGAACCGCATAACGAGATCGGACGGGAGGCCGTCTATCAGCGCTATGCCGCATACCTTTACGACAATTTCGTAAAAGAAGACAAAAAAACAAAATCGGAATAAAAGAACAGTTTTGTTAAAGATACGGGGATAAGAAGAAGTAGATCGACCGGGAGGTACAGAATTATGAAAAAAGCACTGGCAGTTCTGCTTTCTATGTCTATGGTCCTAGCACTATCCGGCTGCAACAGATCAGAAGAAACAAAGAGGACGAAGAGATCTAAGGAAACAAAGGACACGGAGATCTCCGAGACCACGGAAGATCCGTACATTTCGATGATTGAACCGTCAACGACCGAGTCGGATGAAACATCGGACACTTTGCCTGCTCCGGAACTCAAAGAATCGGTCAACCTTCACTCTCAGGTCGAGTTGAAGACATACGGATCGGCGGAGCTTATCAACGACGACAATTTCACCCGTGTGGACGGCATCACCTATGAATTCAACCGGATCAGGTTCACCACTGACCAGTTCCCGGAACTCCGCAAGGAAGTCGACAGTTTCTATGACGATCTTGAGGCCGCCCTTACGAAGCGTTTCGAAGAGCGGAAAGCCTCCGGGATCAATTCCGATACATATTACGACGATCAGTGCTATGCAAACACATATATCTACCGGGACGATTCGTATATCTTCTCTTATATAGTCAAGACCCCCGAAGATCTCTCGAGCGATAACGACGGATGTATCTCGCAGGCTTACTGGAGCGAGACAGGCGAAGAGATCTCGCTTTCAGACATCGTCACGAACGACGATATCCTTTCCGAGAAGATCACCTCCCTCGGTCAGAAGTATAATATCCCGGACGAGAACCTGCTTAGGATGAAAGTTGGCGTCCAAAACGGCACCGGAGACTTCGCGCTTACCTATGACGGACTTTATCTTTTCGACGATTATTTGGAACTGAAACTCCCGTTCGATCAGATCGAAAAGGGCGTTGACAGCAGATTTTTCGGTAATGCTCCGGAGATGTACTTTCTGGACTTCAACCTCGACGGCACGCTGAAGTGGGATATGGACGGCGACGGCACGGCAGAGGATATCATTCTCGAGCCGAAGTTTGAGAATCCGAATGACTCTATTCTCGTCACCTCTGTTGTGATCCATGTCGGTGACGAAGCCTTCGAAGTCAAAGAAGGCATCTGGGGCGAGTTCAATCCGGAATATGGCTCCTTCTATCTTATGAAAGCACCGGATGCTTTCTACATTTATATGTTGGTCGGTGTTGATGAAGGAATCGAAGAAGTAGGATACAAATACGAAAACGGCACCTGGACATTTACCGGCAATTGGGAAAACGGAGAATACGATCACCCCTATGACCCGCAGCGGGTGAAGATGAGCACGTATTTCGGCAATCTGGGAACCAACTACATGTTCTCGTATTTTGATATGACGGACGGCAGCGGCATGCCTAAGCATCTGGGAGATCTTTACTACGAAACGTCTTATTACCTCGCCACCAACACCGACCTGGTCTTCACCGCATATAACAAAAGCGGCGCACCGGCAGGCGATCTGAAGGTCGCGGCCAGGACCATCATCCAGGTCATCGCCTTCGATACGGACAGTAACATGCTCTACGTCAATGTTTACTCGGGCAAGACCGGCGAATATGGTTACGCTTCTATCGAGATGCAGAAGGATGATACGTGGAAGGTCGGCGGCGTCCCCGTCGAAGAGGCATTCCTCGGGCTCCGCTACTCCGGCTGATCAAGCCCCACACAGATAAGAACACTAATCGTCTGAAATCAAAGAAGGAGCGGCATTACGTCGCTCCTTCTTCTTTTTTATTCTATTCGAAAAGCACTCGTACCGGACCTTTATCCTCCGGCTTCCGCCGGGGCACAGATCGCGGCAGGACATCCGTCCTACAGCTTACACTCTATTGTAGTTGATCAGGCAGCCCTTCAGGATGATTTGACGCTCTTCATCTGTCAGATCACCGAGGCGCAGGTCGAATTCCTTCAGGCCGCTCTCACCGACAGTGTATGCCTTGATGACTTCAGTCTTATTCTCAACTGCGGCACGGATGCCCGGGATGAATATGTAGTCGAGGTTCTTAAACGGAAGCTCGCCCTCTTCGATCAGGAACGGCAGCATACCCCAGTTGATGAGGTTGGATCTATAGCGCTTGGTGGCATATTCGTTGGCGATGTTCGCCCAGCCGCCTAATACCTTCTGGCAGGAAGCTGCCTGCTCACGGGCAGAGCCGTCACCCGGTTTTACTGCAAAGATCGTAGAACCGAATCCTGTATTGGTGCGGTGTACATCCGGGAAGTCCTTTTTGATCGTCTGCATGACCTTGTGGATCTCCGGGAACAGATCACAGAGCTTCTTATCTTCTTCTCTCGCCTTCTCGACCTTCTGGATCTCCTTGGCACGTCCTACATACTCCGGATCCTTACGGCTCAGAGTAAACTCGGCAAGTCCGAGAGGATTGGATCTGTAAGAAGATGTCTCACCGGACGGGATCAGCTCGTCGGTCGTGGTAACCGGATCGTGGATCTCGGATACACAGCGCAGAACGAGGTTATCGGTAAGAGCGACCATGGCCGGCCAGTCCTTGATGTTCGGGCCGAAGTGGATCGGATATTCCGGATCAGCCACGCCCTTACTGTCGAATACACGGTTCTCGTAGATCTTTGAGTCGAAGAAGTACTTATACTTACCGAACTCGCCGTCAAACTCGGTTGCTGCTGTGAGCTCGCCCTGGTTGGCAGCGGTTGCTGCGATAGATCTGGCATCCATAAGAGCGACAGAAGAGATCTGACCATTCTGGAGTTTGGATCCTTCACGGTTCGGGAAGTTTCTCGTACTGTGACGGATACTGAACGCATTGTTTGCAGGTGTATCACCGGCACCGAAGCACGGTCCGCAGAATGCGGTCTTGATGATCGCACCGGTCTCCATGATGGTTGCGGCGCAGCCGTTTCTGACGAGTTCCATATACACAGGCATGGATGCCGGATATACGGAAAGTGTGAATTCATTAGATCCGATGTACTTACCCTTCAGGATATCGGCAGCTGCACAGATGTTCTCGAATCCGCCGCCGGCGCAGCCTGCGATGATTCCCTGATCGACCATGAACTTGCCGTTTCTGATCTTGCTTCTCAGGGAGAAATCGACCTTATCGCCGAGGGAGACCTTCGCGCGCTTCTCGACATCGTCGAGGATGTCGTCGAGGTTTGCCTTGAGGTCTTCGATCGTGTAAGTATTACTCGGATGGAACGGCATAGCGATCATCGGCTTGATCGTGGAAAGATCGATCTCGACGACACCGTCATAGTAAGCCACCTCACCCGGATTGAGTTCTTTATAATCACCGGAACGGCCGTGAATATCGTAGAAAGACTTGACTTCATCATCTGTCTGCCAGATAGAAGAGAGACATGTGGTCTCCGTGGTCATAACGTCAACGCCGATACGGAAGTCGGTGGACAGAGACTTCACGCCTGGACCTACGAACTCCATGACCTTATTCTTTACATAGCCGTTTGCAAATACTGCGCCAATGATGGCCAGCGCTACGTCCTGCGGACCCACACCCTTGACCGGTGCACCCTTCAGGTAGATCGCAACGACACCCGGCATGTTGATGTCGTATGTCTGGTTAAGAAGCTGCTTTACGAGCTCCGGTCCTCCCTCACCCATTGCCATGGTACCGAGTGCACCGTAACGCGTATGAGAGTCAGAACCTAGGATCATCTTACCGCCGCCGGCGAGCATCTCACGGGCGAACTGGTGGATAACAGCCTGATGCGGCGGTACATATACACCGCCGTATTTCTTCGCACAGGAAAGACCGAACATGTGGTCGTCCTCGTTGATCGTACCGCCAACCGCACAGAGCGAGTTATGGCAGTTTGTCAGAACATACGGAACCGGGAACTTGGTAAGTCCGGAAGCACGCGCGGTCTGGATGATACCGACGAATGTAATATCGTGGGAAGTAAGCTTGTCGAACTTGATTCTCAGCTTCTCCATATTATCGGATGTGTTATGGTCTTTTAAGATCCCATACGCAATGGTCGCCTTCTTCGCGTCCTCTTTGCTCACGTTCTTACCGGTCTTACTGAGGATCGCCGCAGCCGCCTCCTGATTATCCGGAATAATTTCAGTTCCACGCAGAAGATATGCGCCGGAATCAAGTAAAGAAATCATAGATCATCCTCCTAAAAACTATCTATCGCATAAGGGCAGGTGCTTTTTCATCGGCAAAAGCACTTGTCCGCCACTTTCTCGAACACTCCTATTATAAGGAAATCACGGGAAGTTGCAAGCAACTTCCATATTCTCCGAGGATACCTACGAAGATTCACGGGTTATTCGAGAAAAGCCGGAGGCTTCTTGACCAGTCGTGAAAATCGTGCAACTATATAAAATATAATTAATTGCGGATATATCGATATACTAGCCGCATCATGACATAACAACTTACGAGGCAGCATATGGGAAAGAGAAAGAAGATAGCCGTTTTTTCACCGAATATATATGAACCGATGGCGCATGCGATCCAGGACGGCATCAGCAAAGCCGCGCTGGATCTCGGAATCAAGGCCCTTTTCTTCGTTACGTTCAGTGATGATTTCACCACCAGACTATATGACGAATATAAGAACTACGACGAGGGTGATATCGCAGCCTTCGAACTTCCGGATCTTGATGATTTTGACGGGATCATCCGCGTGGATCTTGCATATGGTCCATACTCACAGAAGCATCTGGACGAAAGACTCAGTAATGTTTCGATCCCGATCGTGAATGTCGGCGGACAGGATCCCCGCTACCTCAATGTCGTGACAAACGAAAACGACTCATTCACAACTCTCATCGACCATATTATCGAAAAGCATAACTGCAAGGATATCTATCATCTGGCCGGTCTTAAAGAGCGTTCCTTTACCCAGTCGAGGATCGATGCGTACCGCAGATCTCTCGAATCGCACGGCATTCCCTTCGATCAGAACAAGATCTACTACGGCACACTCTGGCATGATTGCGGAGAGCCCGCGCTCGACTACATCCTTGCCGACTGTGAAAAACACGGGAAGAAATACCCGGATGCCATCGTCTGCGCCAACGACTATTCTGCCGTAGGTCTGGTCGAAGCCTGTCATAAAAGAGGGATCGACATTCCGGGAGACATCATCATTACCGGCTACGACGGTCTTGATGAGGCAAATCAGGGATATCCGTCGATCACGACTGTCGCTCAGCCCTTCTCCGCTTCCGGATACGAAGGAGTTTTAACCTTAAAGAAAATATGGGACGGCGAAACGATCAAAGACGATATCCTCATTCCCGGCGACCTGATCTGCAACCAGTCCTGCGGATGCAAGTCCATGAACACCTATAACATCGAAGATATCCGAAGCCTCTATACACGCCGTATGGATCGTGTCTCTGTCCTGGCACAGTCCACGACGAATCTGATCCTGAGTGTCTCGAGCGCGCAGACGATGGATGAATGCTTCCAGGAGATCACAGAGAACTCGTCCATCGAATCCGGCTTTACGAATATGCTTTTGTGTCTGGCGCCGGAATGGGAGGAGCAGCGCGTGATCCCACCTGATTTTGCCAAGCAGGACGAAGAGATGACGGTAGTCGCCGGTTTTATCGGCGCGGAGCCGGTAAAGCGCGAAGTCTTCCGGAAGAAAGACCTTCTTCCGCCTGACCTTCTTGCTGACCCGAACCCGTATTATATCTGTGCGATCCACCATCTGCAGTACTACATGGGATACCTCATCGTTTCCCCGCAGAAAGAGTCCATCGATTCCCTGTCGATGAAATCCTGGTATGTAAACCTCGGTTCCATGCTGGAGAACTGGAGGATCCGCCACAAACTGAACCTCGCGGTGCAGCGCCTGGAGAATCTTTATAACCGCGATATGCTGACGAATCTATATAACCGCCGCGGCTATGAACCCTTCTTCTCGGAAATCTTCCAGGCATGTCAGAAGGAAGGCGTCCCGATCGGAGTAATGATGATCGACATGGACAACTTAAAGCTCACCAACGATAACTACGGTCACGAAGAAGGCGATTACAGCCTCACTACGATCGCTGACGGTATGCGTCTTGCCGCGATCAACGGTGAAGTGTGCCTGCGTACCGGCGGAGATGAGTTCGTCGTTCTCGCGAAGAATTATTCCGAGGAAAAAGCAACGATCTATGTCCAGTCATTGACCGAATACATCCAAAAGTGCGTCCGCCGTGACAAGAAGGTCTATCCTCTCGATGTCAGTACCGGAGTATGTATCAAGGTCCCGCCAAAGGATGCCGGAAATGACGAAGAAACGATCCGCTCTTTCTCCGAGGAGTACTTGCGGATCGCAGATGCGAAGATGTACGAGGTCAAGAAAGCTCACAAGGCCGGACGCAACTGACTCCTGTCGGTCTTATCAAACTCACCAACACGCTAAGAAGCCTCAGCACCACGTTATGGCGCCGAGGCTTCTTTATGTCTGTTTTAGATAGCAAACTGAATCTTCTTACAAGGTATCGGAATCATGGTCGCCCGGACTTGTAATGATAATATCTTCTGAAGGAAAGACGATCAGATCCATTTCCAGCATTTCATATTTTTCCATATTCTTAGCCTCCCAAAACAAATGCATAATAATAGTGCTGCGCATCATACGCGAAATTATAAAGTGCGATCATCGTGTATTTCTCCGCTGATGTTATACTCGCCAGATCCGAATTCAAAACAAGATATGCATATGATATTGGCGACGCTGTGACAACGGCCTTTCCCGGACGATCTGTTTTGATAGTAAATGTCTGGTCAGTCATAAGTTCCATCGGGCACAATCTCTTGGAAGAGAACTTATAATACGTATCATTTCCGATCTGAGCCGGCGTTCCTCCTTCCGTCGTTATGCTCACGCCATCTTCAGGTTTTGCATAAAGATTGATGACCATCCTTGAATTGAACGTCAGTGACATTCTGGTATCACTTATACCGCTGTCCTCAAGATTTTTAACTGTTTCGTATTCCCACAGACTTGCCTTATAGTGTGCAATATCGTCTTCGTTAAGCGCCTTTACAGGGCCCGGAATTGAGGCATGTGTCAGGCCATCATTCCACTTACAATTCTGCATAAAGTAGCCATAATCCTGCAGTGAGTTTAACAGCTTAATCAGATAAAACTCCTGATCCATGTGTGTTTTAACGTAATCAATATAATCCATGACGGAGTATTCACAGGTAACGGTCTGACCACTTCTTCCGTAATGAAGTGTCGCTTTGATCGTATCCGCGATCGAACATTCATTGACCCTGCATGTGAAACAATAGCCATTCTCCTCTGCTATATACTCTGCCTGCGATATATTGACGCTTCCCAGGCTTCCGGTCTGAAGATTTACGAAATCCACATACGCCCCTTTAGCACTTATGCCGGAAGGGAATGTTACAAGGAAGCGGACTCCGATATCTTCTGTAATTTCAAGTGCAGCCTTATAGAATCTCGGCACAGTAGTCGAGCTGCTCCAGTTGAAGACTATCATTCTGTATGGATCAGCTGCCTGTCTGAATACTTTCTGGGATTCAGAGAAATTGTTGCTCTTCATTTTTTTCAGGATATAGTTTCCTGTTTGCATCTCCAGATCATAAACTCCATTTTGATCAATATCAAACTCAAGCGTTCCTGCAGATGTATTCTCATTGACAGTTATTTTTCCAAGCCGTAAAAGTTCATCCAGGGCTTCAAGCTGCGTCGCATTGCAGTCGACCTGTCCGCTTGAAAGATCAAAAATCACCAGCATCTCAGATCTTTTCAGTTCCACGCGTTCACTTGCTGCATCACTTACTTCATCACCGTTAGCAATATCCTCGGCTACAAGATACACCTGATAATCCTCTCCCCATTTCTTCGCATCAAGATCGCTCGGGAATGGGAAGGATCCTTCGACTTGATCGGAGATAATTCCCAATGTATCTGCTTTTCCATAATAAAGGATCTCTTCACTCTTAGGGCTGTTCAGATCCATATTCTTGGAAGTGATCAAATATGAGACCTGAGAAACCTTGGAAGCATTCTCCCCGGCCAGGTTGCAGGTGAACTGAACCTTGTCGCCGATATGGGAAAACTGTGTGCCTGTTATTTGAATCTCCGGATCGATCAGCGTCAGATAATATAATGCGTGATACCCGGTCGAATCCGGCTCTCTGATCTGTGTGGCAAAAAGGATCGAATCGTTATAAATGTTCAGCGCCGGTGATACACCTGCCGCACTCATATAACTAACCCCACGGGATCCCACATTTCCATCACGGCTCACAAAAGCTGCGGTTGTATCAGAGCCGGCTTCCGCATTTCGCAGCCACCACGGCTGCGGCCCTGTGGCATTAGGCCACGGTTGCTTTGTTCTATTTGAAACAGACTGCAGTATCCATTCACCTGTACGAGGATTATGGAGATATCCTTCGTTGCTGTAATAACCATAACTCGGGTTGATCACATCGGCCACATCCAAAACAAAAATCTTATCATTCACACCTGTCGTCGTTCCGAATGTAGCTTCAGCAAATGATCCTTCTTGAAATGCTTCCCCACCTTCTTTATAGCTGACAGCTATAGCCGACTTTTCCACTTCAGAGAAAGAGTTTTCATAGAATGACCCATTAAGAACAGACTGCAATGTGCTTCCATTCCACAGATTCTTAGCCGTATCATCAAAGGCGCTGTTAAAAAGGATATCACGACAGTCCAGAAGCATTGTGGCTCTTCCATCTTTACTGTAATCGAAAGTGCTATGGCTTAAGACTCTGAAATAGATATTGTCACCGTTATACTTTCCGAACCAGACCCAGCTGCCCAGCCATTGATCATTTTTGTCGTCAGGGCTTCTCGGATTCTTGATGCCGCTGACTCCCAGTGTCGTGTTGGCTTTCGTCTTGACAAAGCCTTCATCCGCGCGCACCGGTTTTGAGATTGAAGTCCTTTGCATCACCGGGAATACGATGGCTGCCGACAATAAAAGTGCTGTCAGTTTTGCGATCGACTTTTTTGTCTTCCTTAACATGTTTTCCACCCTCCACTTCTGCTATTTTCTTTTGTTTTTTGTATGCAAAAACCAGCTGTCGTACTTCTTATCCCCGTAGCTTCAAAAAGAGATCTCCGACAACAAAAAAACGTGGTGCTTCCGTTATTTACGAAAACATCACGCTTCCATTTTCTTGTAATTTGGCGCTCGCAAATAATGCCCTTATCGTCCCCGTCTGAATGGCATAAAAGTGACAAAAAAATGCGCCGTCTAGCATAGTCCCAAACCCCTTGTCCAAACCAAAAACTATGCGAAAGCATTAACTCTACATAACACTTATATAATACGAGGGGCAAGGCAGACTTGTCAATTT
>Ga0247608_10004028_pt1 | contig 16741 bp, 20 predicted proteins | sample 176DNAGHGlowgp2_FD_193490 | JGI IMG/M metagenome (GOLD analysis project Ga0247608, IMG submission 193490) | Sheep rumen microbial communities from Palmerston North, Manawatu-Wanganui, New Zealand - 1766 DNA GHGlow gp2 | ecosystem: Host-associated > Mammals > Digestive system > Stomach > Rumen ... | reverse complement strand
ATGAATATATAGATTCGTTATTTGTTATAAACTTATCAAAATTTATTAAAAATTCTATATTAGATAAATCTCTTCCTTCAATTTTAAATCGATTTATTTCAAATGTATTTAATAAATGATTTATTTCTGTTCTATTTATAAATTGTCTACATAACTTATCATAAATATTTTGTTCTTTAATATCATTACATTTTTTTAATATTTGTTGAACTTCTTTTCTTATATCAATCATTTTTCGATCTTTGTCTATTAGTTTTTTGTCATGATTAAAAAATATTTTTCTTTCCTGCATATCATCGATAAGTTCATGATGACGTTTGGCCATTTGACAATTAGTTGTACAAGAATGATTAACAATAAACTCTATTTTTTCAGGATGTGTAATCTTACTTAAAAAATCATCATCAAATGCTCTAAAGGTATTAAACACAACAATATCATAAAGATCAAATTTGGAATTATAATAATCAACAGTATCGGTTATTCCCATTTTTGTTTCTAATTCCATTTTAACATGAGAAGCAACTAAATCTAAATCTGGATAGTTTTTCTTTACTAATTCAGCAAAATCATCATTTACACATATAATACCATTACCAATTCCTTTTGTTTCATTTAGAAGATCAAGATATTTTCTCATTTCTTCTTCCTCGAATGTATTGGCATGTATATTACGATTAGAAAATGTTAATTTAATACCTATACCTTGTTTATTATAATGTTTAATTTTGTTCTCTATATTTGTCCATGAATTCCAGAAAAGAGCAGTTCTACCTCCATTATATTTACAAGAATAACTGCCATGAATAGTTTTTATAGGATTTTCTATGTTATATTTTTTTAATATATCCACAAAATTATCAAATAATATCATTTGATATTCATTACCAAAACATGATAAATTCCATATTATTGGTTTATCATATTTATATAAAAGTTTTTCTTTTGTATCTGATAACATAACTAATTATACATAAATAATAAATTGATTATTATCATTCATCTCTATTTTTACTGGAATGATTTCTGTACCTGGTATTTTTACATTAAGATCAATTGTTGGACCTCCTTTTAAATCAATCATATTTATTTCTCCATCTTTATGACCAATTTGTTGTATTCCAAAAGGAGAACATACTTTATAAGAATCATCACCTATCTTTCTAAGATAATTATTTATACTTTCACGTGTATTTAATTCAACAATATCATTTTTAAATTCTAAATTATCATGAACCAAATCCCATACTTGTTTAAACAACTCATCATATCCTTCATTATTCTCTATAACAAAATCATACGAATCTTCTTCATCCAAATCATGTTCTGCTATATTAGGTAATTGAACTACATTGTTTCTAACAATTTTGATTGTTATACCATTATTCTTATGAATATATTCCAATTCATGTGTAAAACGAACATCAGTAACTATCGCATATTTAAGATTATGATTTTTAAGATATTCATTCTTAATTTGATTTGAAACATTATTTACAAAAACCTTTTTATTTAAATCTTGTTGAAGCATATAAGTACCTACATAAACAAGTATATCACGAAGGCTCATCCAATATTTAGTATCAGAATCTTTATATTCTGAAATATTATAATAATAGTCTTCACATGATATTACATTATCTGGTCTAATTTCTGTATATTCAAATCCTTTGTTAATACATATCCATGCAGTTGACTTATTAAAATAAAAACAACGTAATTCTATTCCAAAAATAGCTGCACAAATATATTTTAATTGATCAGCAAAAGCTATACAAATAACTTGATTTAAATCATCTTTATATTTCTCATAATATGTTGCTGAAGCATTAGGCTTATCATAAAAATTATCATAAAAATTCTTACATAATTCATAACTACTCCATTCTTTCATTAATATTACATTTAACATTTTAGCTACTGTGTCTTTTCCTGAACCGGCCAATCCATTTAAACCAATGTACAATAATTTATCATTATTCATTTATTTTTTATAAAACATAATTTTATTAATTAAAATAGTTAATTTGTTAATATATATTAAATTATTTTTAAAAATATTAAAACATAAATAAGTGATTCAATGAACCACTTATTTCCTATTTGTAATTAATACTAAATATTTAGTACTATCTAACATTTCCATTAATTCTTTATATGTATAATAATTCTTTTTACTTGAATAAAAATATCTATAATTTGGTTGATAATCATTTATTTCATAGTTTTTATTAACATTAGCAATCCATTTATTGTCTTTATATTCACACAAATACATACGACTATATTTAAATAGATTATATTTAATTAATTGCTTATATGTTGATTCAAAACTTTTCCAATCATGCTTATTATCACAATACCACTTAATATCTAATTCTTTACCTGACTTTGATGAATAAACTTTTGGATTTTCTTCATTCTTAGTTTCTGAATTAACTGTAAGTTTTTCAAATAAATAATTATTTATATTATTCATTTTAATATTCTAATTTATATTTTAATGTCTTTCATAATTATACATTATCTTTATATTCACTAAAATCAAGAATTTTTTTCTTTTCACAATAATCACCAATAAGTTCAACAATATCTTGTAAATATCCTGCAGCCTTTTCACCTTCTTTACCTCTACATATATCGGCACCAGTTACTTCATTTATTACATCCATAATAAATCTTAAAAATTCAGAAACATCTTTTGCTTCTTTATCTGCATAATCAAATACGGCATCCCAAGCTTTATCTTGTAGACTTAAATTATTTTCATTGATTTTTGTTATTATATCTTTCATGATTATTTATAGATTTTATATTTATATAAATTTAATTTCCTAAAACAAATATATAAGCATATGTATCATTAGATGTAGATTTTACTTGTTTAACTTGTTTTATAGACATATTAGAATATTCTTTTTTTATTGCGTTTTCTAATGATGTTGCAAGTTTTTGTGCAGTATTTTTATTATGTGATGGCTTTGACATTAATTCAAAGTTACCATCTTCAGTTTTTAATATTTTAAATGTTAACGATTTTGTTTCATTTTGTACTTTTTGTACTTGTTCTGTTTTATCTTGGTGATAATCATTTAAACTATCAACCTTTTCTAAAGGCGCAGCATTTAAATTAAGACAAGCAGCAGCAACGGCTGTTGTAACAGCAGCTTTTTTAATCCAATCTTTTAATCCTTCATCTATTTGATATTCAATAAATTCATTAATGTATTCTTTAATATCTTTCATTTTACTGCATTTTTCATAAATTTATTATCTTTAAGTTTATTCATTGCTGAACCCTCTTTATCTGGTAATGCAGAAGATTTATCATCTTTATCAGTACCTCCTTTGAATACTTGTGGCATATCATCTCTTGAAGGAGCTGATTCAAATGGATAATTGTTTGCTTTAACATCTAAAAGTCTTTCTTCTAAATATTTAATTATATCTTTTCTATCATGACAATTCTTAAGTTGTTCACAATATACATCTATTAATGAATCATCAAATGTTTCTTCAAGATATTTACGTATCTGTTTTCTATCAAAATTATCATCAAAGAAATTAGGACCTTTTATTTTATTTGAAGGAAGTTTTCCATTATTCTTATTATCATCAGCTTTAACAGCAGCTATAGTTCCTTGTACAGCCTTAAGCATTTGAATTGGACTTATATCACCATCATAATTAAATGCTAACATTTTTGCTGTTGGATTTAATACAATAGTTTGTAACCATGTATGATGTCCATCTATAATATAATTTTGCCTAAATGTTACAATTGGTTTATTAATCTCTACAGGTGATTTAAATGTATTCTTAAATGATTTCTCACTAGTTAATGCATGTTTAAGAGACTTATCTAAATCTATTTCTTTTTGTGTTGGCATTAGCTGAGATACAGGAATATTAATAACACTAAATTTCAATTTAGTATCTCCCAAATCTCCACCAAAACCATCTTCTAATAATGTAGCTGATTTTGGATCTTCTAACATTTTATTAAGTGTATTTACATAATCCTCATAATTCTTATGTTTCAACCACTTCTCAAGTTCCTTACGACGTTGCTTATTAGAAGTGGTTGAAACTTCACGAGATTCAAATATGTAGTTATTAAGGGATTTCATTATTATTTAAATTCTTTAAGATATTTATTTGATTCTTATATATATTGAAATTCCACCATCATCATCATATGACTCACCAATCTTTAACTTCTTTACTTCCTTTTCTATAGTATCGTCATTCTCAAGATCTTTTGTTGCTTGTCTCAAGTCAGCTTCAGTGTATGGGGATATCATTTCGTTTTGTGTATCAATAAAAAGCCATTTTGCATCTTTATTGTCTAATCCTGGCAAATCAATCCCAAAAGTGCTTGGATCTGTTACACTTTTAAAATATTCCCAACCTTTGGAACTTTCAGTTATATACTCTTTAATATCTTTCATTCTTTATTTTTTAATAATTTTTTTATATCATCTGCCATCAACATCTCATCTTTCACATTATATGATGCGATATGTTGTACTTGTTTTTCTGAGTGATTTACCCAATATATTTTTACGATTTCAGTATCTTTATTATAAGGACTTATCATGAATTCATTAGAAAGTTTATCATCTTTCCAAAGTTCTATCCATTTGTCAAAGGCTTTTTTAGGGTATTTTACTTTATCTTTGAATGAACGTCCTTCTTGTTCATCTCCGTATTTTTCAGTAATAAAATCATTTATATTCTTCATATTCTATATAACTTTATTTCGATTTAAATCAATTTAGTTCTTGTCTTAATAATTTGAGTTTTAGAATAAGCTTCTTTATATAAAAATAAAAACTGTTAAGTGATTTAACAGTTTTTTATTGTTTCAATTATTGTTTGTATAGGATTATCCGATTTAATAGATTTACAAACTTTTTCATAATCTGTAAAATTATCTTCTGTGGAGAATATTGCATATGTATTATCATAATTCCTTTTCATATATTCATTCTCTTTATAGAATTTTATAATATGTGCAGGAACCATAGGCATTTCTACTTCATCACCTTTATCATTTTTTCCAGAAATCCTATATTCAGATAATTCTACAACAGGATCATAAATAGGATTAATCAATATCTTTTGTAGATCTTTATCTAATAATGTTACCAAATACCCGCCAAGATTTTCACCAATAACTAAATCTATTTTATTATCTTCTATAATCTTATTTAAGTCTATTAATGCTTCTTTAGGACTATATTGTGCATAATAATCAGATATCACTGTGAATTTTTTTGAATCTAAACCACTTTTTAATTGTTTTGTATAATCAGAGTCAGGTGAGTCTCCATAACCCCATACATATAATATTTTCAATTTACTCATATATTATTTCTTTATATTTATGTTTGTCTCCAAGGAGATATAGCCACATTTAAATTTTCATCTATATTAACTTTCAAATCAGATATTTTATTAATTTTTGTAATATATTTATCTGGAAACCATGCATTACAATAGATAAAATCATGCCAATTATCTTCAGATGGATCATAATAAAAATCTACATTATAATGATTTTCTTTTAAATCAACCATTAAAACAATAGGATTAATAATTTGTAATTGATCAATGATAAATTCAATATTTTCAACAATTTCATCAACATTTTCACCAGTTATAAAAAATATTCTTTCGGTGAATTTTCTATAATGTTTTCCTTCAAATGGTTTTAATCCTTGATCTTTAATAAAATAATCATATTTTTCTTTTGATGTAACATGAAATATTAAACCATTACAATTATCATATACAAATTTAGTACATTTAGTTCCAAAATTTGGTTCAATAGTAATACATAAATCTTTATCTATTTTTTCTGTAATATAATACCCAAAAAAATCTAATTGTTTTTGAATATAAATATCAACTAAAAAATTTTTATAATCATTTTTATTATCAAATATTATTCTAAATAGAGATTCATTAGATTTTGATGGGTACAAACTAATATCTAAATTTTTATATTTATGTTCAATTTTATCAATCAACTTATTAGTATCATAAGATTTTATTAATGATTCATCAATTTTATTTTTTAATGTTTTCATTATCTTTAATGTGTATTATTCTTTGATTAGTACTTCCTCTAAATGGACAATGTGCAATATCTCTTAACTCTTCTTTATAAGGACCATCAACCAATACATCTATATTTTCAACTACAGCTAATTGATAATCATTCAATTCTTCATAAGTATAACCAGTATAAATCCAAATTGTTTTTGTTGGGAAATTAACTTTTACCCAATTAACTATTTGTTTCAACTCAAATAATGTATTTTTATCTTGATCTAATGGATCACCTCCAGAAATTGTCAAACCATCAACATAATCTCTTGATAACCAATTAGAAAGTTTATTTAAAATCTCATCAGAATCTTCGCCAAAAATTTTTCCTTGATTATAATTCCATGTCCATGCATTATGACATCCTTTACATTTATGAGAGCAACCAGATACCCATAAAGTAACTCTAATACCGTTACCATTATTAATATCTGGTGCTGTTATATCTAAAATTCTAAGCATAATCTATAAATAAATTTTTATTTAAAATAGTTAATTAATCACATCCATTAAAAATTGATTGACCAATATGATCTACTCTATGTTCAAATTCTTGTTTCTTTCCAGCATTAAAATGTTCAATTGTTGTAGAAAGATAGCCAGTTATACGACCTAAACGGATAATTTCACCACAACCACATTTTGGACATTCCGTTGCTTCTTCATCATAAATAGGTTCACCGCATTTTGAACAACGATTTAGAGGGATGTTAATTGCGAAATAAGGTACATCATGTTCCATTGCATAATCAACAATCTTTTCAATAGCATCAATATTATTATAACATGTACTATCTAATTCCACATAAGTAATACAACCTGCGTTTGAATAACCTGTTAATTCACTTTCAAGATCGATCTTTTTAAAGCAATCACAATTATACCAAACTGGAACATGCATTGAATTTGTAAAATAAAGTTTATCTATCTTATTTCCATCTTTATCTGTTAAGTATGTTACATATTCTTGTTCAAATTCTGGATTAAGTCTCTTGAAGTTTGCCATAGCTGTCTTACACAGATTTTCAGCTGGTGTGTAGTAAACTCCTATATTCAACTTATATTGTTGCTTAAACTCTGCACATCTCGTTTTGAATAATTGCTCAATTTGTTTTGCATATTCCATTCCTTTTTCAGATGTATGATCAAAATGGAATATAATTTGTAATGTTTCAGCAAGACCTAATTGACCTAATGCTAATGTACCATGTTTTAATGCAGATATAATTCCTTCTTCTTTTTTATACCCAGACATAGTACAATTTTCATACATGAATTTACCTGATTTTGGTGATTGAGAAGCAATATGATTAAATCTTTCAATAAGAGTATCTTTAGCTTCACTAATTTTCTTATCAAGAAGCTTCATAAATTCATTAAATATCTCTTCATTTACTTTATTAAAATCAACTGTTAAATCTTGATATTTCTTTTCAACCTTCTTACGAGACATTAATGCAAGTGTTGGCATTATAATAGTTACAGGACAAATATTACCACGACCATCTTTACGTTGAGGATTGACACCAGGTTCGGCATTAATATCTGCTCCATTATATGTACGACATCCCATTGTGCTTACATATGTAGTTGGATCATTCTTATCATACCCTGCATTAACTGACCAATCAACATTACAATAATTTGGATATATACGCATAGATGTTGATTTTAATGCAAGACGTTTCAAATCATAGTTTGGAGTTCCTGGTTTATCATTAACACCTTTCATATATTGGAAAATACCACATGGGAAAATTGAAGTAACACCTTTTGAACCAAGACCTTCCATTGATACATCAAGTAATGCACGAGTTACCATACGACCTTCAGGTTCTGTACATGTACCATAGTTAATAGAAGTAAATGGAAGTTGATTACCAGAACGGCTTTGTAATGTATTTAAATTATGATACATTCCTTCAACTGCTTGGTATGTTTCTCTCTTAGTATCATCTAATGCACGTTGCCTAATTTTAAGATCTAAAGTTGTTTTATTTACAAACTTAAAATCTTCATCTGTTAATTTAGTTTCTATATAAAATTCTGTAACCTTATTTTCTGTCCAATGTTTATATGCTTCATAGTCCATTTCAAGAATGTTTAGATTATAGAAATCATCTAAATGTTGGATCCAATCAACTACATAATGTTTTCTAAATGATTTACGAACATAAGGTACCATAGTCCAATCTAAATGTGATGCGCTTACACCACCAAATTGTTGTAATGATTGTAATTGGAATAAAACAGCAACCAATTGCATAGCAGTATTAACAGAACCTGCGGGACGTACATCTGTTTGACGTGTCTTAAATCCATTTGCAAGAAGTTCATCAAGTGGCATTGTCAAACAATTATGACGACCATCTGCCCAAGCATCAAGATCATGAATATAAACCATATTCTTTTCATGATTACGACGACTAGTCTTTGACATCATCTTAAGAGCTTGATCTTTACAAACAACACTTGCAGCTTCACCTACACGGCCTCCATAAGATTCTTCATCTAAGTTGGCATTTTGATTTTGAATATTCTTACCAAATAATGCACTTTGTACATCTTTAATTAAATCAGATTTTTGTTCACGTATTTCTTCTCTTTTTCTACGGTAATTAATGAATGATTCAACAACTTCAAATTTATTACGCTTAATAAGTTCTTTTTGAATTGTATCATTAATTTCTTCTACAGATGTGCCATTTCCATTGTTCTTAATAATAACCTTTTCAACTGATTCTTTTACTTGTTCTAAGAACTTATCAGGAACTGCCTGATTAACAGATTTGAATGCTTTAGTGACTGCATCTACAATTTTAATAAAGTTATATTCCTGATGGGTTCCATCTCGTTTAATTATTGTCATCCCTAATCATATTGTATATTTTTTAATTTTTTAACATATTATAATATTTATTAATATAGAAAAATTAACTGCATATTATAATAAAGTAGTATATAAAAATAACCAAAAAAATACCGAAAATTCAATGAAATTTTAAATAATTTTGAGTCTTTGAAAAAAACAAAATGTACTGTTTCCACAGTACATTTTTAAGTTTATTTTTAATACCTTTAATTCATTTTTATAAGCTTATGTGGTTGTCTTAAGATATATGGTTTAGGCAAATATTTATATTCACCATTAATATATACAAATTGTTTTGCCCAATATTCATTTTTATCTTCTTCCATAACCTTTATTTTCACAAAACAATTTGTAAATCCAACAATTATTCCTTTATGGAAACTGTTCCATCTACCATCATAATATTGATACATATATATAACAGTATCACCAATATTCAATTCATTTTTAAAAGCATCTTCCATAATTATAAAATCTTATTTTTTAATATCTTTATAAATTGTTCTTGTGTTAATGTACAACCAGCAGCTCCTTTATGTCCACCACCACTATATTTCTCTCTTAAGAAATCTCCACAATGGAACCAATCATCATCATAAATATTATAAAGAGACAATGTCCATTTATTATTTGGTTGATGTTTAAATACTATTACATTCTTTAAATCAGGATTTGTTTCTCTAAGTGAATAGAATAATGCTGAGCTTGATTGTCCTTGATGGAAAATTGCACATGCTTTTCTAAATTTAACAACATCAATTTCTTCATCACTAAGATCTAATTGCCATTCTTTATCTCCAGATTCGTTTAGAATATTTTGCATTACAATATCATCATATCTATTCAAAATCCTTCCATATGTTTCAAAACTCTTAATCAATCCATCCATTGAGAATTCATTATTTGTCTTTCCATCAACATATATTTCAACCAAATCACGAATAATTGGAAGAATCTCATTCATATCCAAATTCAACTTAATTGTAGTACCCTTATTTACATTTCGACAAAATTCAAAATCAAGTTCTTCCTTATCATAAGTCCACGAATCCCATGCTGATAGAATTCGCAAATATGTTGGAACATTTCTATTATTATATGCCTCATCAAACTGATCATAAAGATATTTCCAAACATTCAATATTGCAGAACGTTGAGTATCTCTAATTCCTGGTATACCATCAAAGTTGTTTTCATGTGAAAGATGTATAATTGGAGCATGATGATCACACCAAACAAAATCAGTATTGAACTCTTTATAAAGTTTTTTCATATACTTCCAATCATTAAATGATACATCGGTCATAATGATTGATTTATACTTTTGATGTAATTCTTCAACACTCATTTCTTTAGCAAATTCAGCAAGAATATTATAATCAGCCGGAAGCCTGTCAATGTTTTCAGAATTAATGTTTAATTTATGAATTAAATAATCATATATTAAAGAACCAGAAAATAAACCATCATTATCTTCACGATGATAGATAATTAAAAATTTTTCTATATTCATATTTTACCCAGGTTTAATTATTTTTTCTTTTTTAATTAGTTATTTGTTTTTTATAAATAAATCCTCTGGAGTGACACGAAACATTATTTCGAGTTACTTAAGAGCATATTCTAAATACATTATTTATTTAAATAAATCACAAATATAAAATAGTAAAATATATTATAAATTCAAATTTTCTTTAAACATATATGCTGGTTTATTTGCATATCGACATTTAGCCATTTCCTGTGCACTTAATTCACGAACACCATCAAATTTGCCATTACCTTTACAACACTTCTTGAATTTCTTACCACTACCACATGGACACATATCATTAGGCATTACCTTCTTATCAAACTTTCTAATAATTGTACGTGTCTTACGTGGGCGAACATACTTTTCCATTTGCTGAGGTGTATATGGTTGAGTTGTTACCAAATTTGCTACAACTTCATCAGTAACCTTAGTTTCAACTACATCATCCATAATCATCTTATCTTTATCTTCCATAATTTAAATTATATATATTTTATTAATTATTTTTCTTTATTTAAATATTCATTTAATATTGTTTCAGCATCTTTTTTAATTTGTTCATAATTTGGATATTTTGCATTTAACAATACAATTTCTGTTCTGTCTGCTGGAACTGTCAATATAACTAAAGAATCATCATTTATTTCTTTTGTATTTAAAAACTTTTCTTCTAAATAATGTTTAAATTGTGTTATATGAGCTATTCCTTTTTCTTTACTCATCATAGTTGTATTCAAATATGCAACTAATATGGATTTGTCTTGATTTAACATAAATTATAATATATTAATTTAATTTAAAATAGATAAAAACAAAAAAATGTACAACAAAAGTTGTACATTCTTTATATATTTTATTTCTATTTATTTAGAAAGGTAGATCATCAGTTGTATCATCTGCTTCTGTTGCTGCTGGGAAAGGATTAGATGTCTCTGCTTTAGTTTCAGGTTTATTTTCATCATTATCTAAACCTTGAAGCTTATGCAACTCGTCAATAGACATTGTTGATGGATCATTTCCTGACTCTACAATCTCAATCCAGTCTGCTACACGCTTCTTAATCTCATCAGACCATGGCTTATAAGATAATGTATCGAGTTTTGGTGCCCATTCCTTAATTTTGGCAAATACTTTACCATAAATAGGTAATAATGCCTTATACTCATCTGAAGAATTAGCAGCTGCAATAATAGCATTTCTCTTTTCAATATCTTCATCATCTTCACAAGTCATCTTCCATGCCTTTTCGATCTTACGTACATATGCATCCAAAATCTCTTGCTCTTCATCATTTAATAATGGACTCTTGTCTGGGTTAACACAACTTACTACATCTTCACTGAATTCACCTGTATAAGTAATCTCACGTGTCTTACGAAGTGGTTGTTTTGGATCATCTGGACCAGGTGCTACATCAATATTGATAGCTCTACCAAACAAGTAATCCATAACAGGAATTGACATCTTACCACTTTCCTTAGCTGGATTCATCTTTTGTTGAAGCATTGTATAAATTGCTGTAGGAAGCTTCCAAATCTTGAATGAACCTTCCAAATCTGGTTGATTCTTATCTTTCAAAATTTGTACAATCACATAACGTGCAAATCTCTTGTCATAAAGTTGCTTACCACCCTTATCTGTTGAAAGTGCCTGATTATATAATACTGAACCTGGCTCTGAATAATGGCATTTCTTCCATGATGTAAAAATAGGACAACTCTTATCATCAACAGTTAATGAAGATACTACTGTTAAGAAATTTACCTTATCTTCACCAGTATTCTTATACTGAATACCATAAGATTGTTGCTCTAAGAAACTCTTCTTTGGATTTTCTGGATTATAAATAATCTTAATCTTACAACGATAATGTCCATCTTCACTTACTGAGTCAGCAGGACGTGTTTTGTAAATTAATGAATTTCCTTGATTTGTGTTTTGATTTTCTTCTGAATTGTTGCCAAATAAATCTTGAGGATTAAAGCCTAATACTTCTTGTTCTGTCATTTTGTTTAATTAAATATTTTTGTCAAATTGAGATTTATAATTTGTTTTTATTAATTAAAATTTATAAATCTTTTATAATATTTATAATATAGTTTAATAAAAACACATTTTTTAATATTTTTTAAATTATTTTATTCCAAATATAAATTTGTTTGGTCCTGGTATCATTCCACCACCCTGACCTGTTGGTATTGTTTGTGCTGTAACCATATGTGGTAATGATGTATGAGATGAAGGTGATCCAACTGTAGGAATACCAACTAACATCATTTGTCCATGTACGTCTGCATTCTTTACATAATAATCAATAGCTTGAGCTATAGTTTTTGCCCATTCTGCAGCCAATAAATTCTTAATTGTTTCACCAAATTTTTTAGCCATTTTATCTCCTGCATCTGATTTGTCTGGAAATGTTTCTAAAAATGCCTGTTCAAATGCAACAGGCAAGGTTGTATTAAATAAATCTAATAAGTTTTGTTCTAAAACATCTGGTTTTAACATATTATAATATTAATTTATTTATTGTATATCCAACAACCAAATTCAAATAATGAATCAATAATGTCATTCTTTTGTTTATCTGTTAATTCCTTTGCATATGGTTCAATGTTTTCTTTTACATATTCAGTTGCAAGATTTTGTATTCTTGATTTAACTTGTTCTACTACTTTTGAAGATGGACGTGATGGTCCTTTATGAGCTTCAAAATAAATTTGATGAGCTTTATCTAATAATTGATCAAATAAATCATTACCAAATAATGTACTGAAGAATTCATTTGTTTTAAGAGTTTTAACTGCATTCTCTAATTTTTCAACGTCTTCTTTTTTAGTGAAGTCTAATGTTTCAACAACACCATCATTTAACTCATTGCTTAAATTACTTAAAAAATCAAAAAATTTATTATTCATAATTTTGTATTCTATGTATTTAGTAATAATAAAAAATATAATTAATTTAACCAAATAAATCATCCATAAATGATTCTATTTCAGTTTTTTGTTTTTCCTTAGTTTTTTTAGGTTTATCTTCCTTTTGTAATTCTAAATATTTTTGATAAGCAATTTTATACTTCTCGTTATAATTGTTATCATTATCAATATTAAATTCTTTAATAAAATATTTATGTTTGTTGAAATCAGATTTATATATCTTTATTCGTTCCAATCCTTGTAAAAATATCTTATTTGTTATTGTTTTTTCAAAACAATCTACAATATCAAATAATCTATATTTATCCTTTATATCTGATAAACCTAAACCTCGACCTATAGACTGCATATTAACAACATTAGATTTAAATGATTCAAACAATACACCATAACATAAGTCTGATAAAGTAATACCTGTACTCATACAACCATAACTAGCAATTAATATACAATTATTATTGTCTTTTAATTGTTGTTTTATTAAATTTCTTTTCTTAGAATTAACACTACCTGTAATCTTTACAACAATATGTTCTTTACCAAATTTCTCTTCAATAATATCTGTCAAATAATTTATATATTCTGTATGGTGACAAAGTATTAATGTATTCTTATCACATTTAGGTAATATCTCATTACATAATATATCAACTCGTTCTGACATAAAATGTATCATCATTCTTTCAACCAACAACGCATTAGCTCCAGAAGAATCAGCCATCATTGTCTTTAATAGGTTTGCCCATTCAATGTCTTTCATTATATCTGATTTTAATGGATCTAAATAAATATTATTCTTTGCAATTTGCATACCTTTAGGCATAGATTTTTCATAACGTATTAAGAATTCTTGTTTATCTTTATCTAATTCTACACGTTTCTTTTGTCCAAGCTTTTTAGGATTATCTATTTCAACATAATTACAAAGACAATATTCTGCACATCGTATATATAGTTTTAATTGTTTTTCTATATTCCTATATTTCAATCTATATTGATAAATCTCTATATCAGATATATATCCTGCTTCTTTTAACTGAGCAGTTGTGATTTCTTGAATTTTAGCACCTATTAATGAATGTATACAAAATCTTTCAATCGTCCGTTCTGCTGGTAATGTACCAGTCATACCATAGGCAATTTTAACATCAAGCATAAAAGGTTGACTAATTATTGTTTTGATTTGTGCAGCTTTAGCTCTATGTGTCTCATCAACAAATACTATATCATAACCATTAAAAAAATCTGGATTATATTTTGGATTTGGCTTTCCTTTTGGTGTTTTCTTTTCTAAAAATTTGATTAATGATTGGAATGTACCTATAGTAAGATTAGCTGATTCTACTAATTCTCCACCACCCCATATACATTCCATTTTAAAGAACTCTTTATAATCATTAAAATCATTAAATCCTTGTTGGACCAAATCAATAGAAGGTACAATCATTAACATTCTTTTTGCACCTAAATATTCAACGGCATATCGATAAATCATATAAGCAATAAGAGTCTTACCTGCACGAGTAGCTAACTCACTTACACTACGTTTCCAATTTAATATCTTATAAGCACATTCATATTGATAAGGACGTGGTGTAAATTTCATTCCCCAACTATCAACAATATCTTTAAATTCTTGAAATGTATGTTGTATGCTTCTCTTAAAAAATCCAGGTTCTAATCCATCATATTCTACTTTATTATCTCTAAAGAATTTATATATTTCTTGCCAAAGACCTATTGAACAATAATATATTCTTTTACCATTACTTTGAACATATTCATATAAGAATTCTTCAACCGGTAATGGTCCACTAATATTTTTAAAACGACTACTTGGATCAACTAAATTAAGATAATTTGTTAAATTTGGTTGTTTTTGATAATCATTATTTGGTGCTAACCATTTTTCGTCTTCTGGAGTATCATACTTTAAAAATAAATATCTTGTGTCCTTTTCAGAAAAAACAAAATGTATCATTTATAGAATTTACTAAATATTTTTGAGATTAACTTACTAGAATTTTCAAATATATCTTCACTTTCTTTATTGTCTTCTTGGTATTCTTCATAATTATCCCAATCATAATCATAATTCTCTTCATAATCATTATTAGAATTTTCTATTGATTTAGTACAAGTATTATCGAAAGGCATACCCATACCTAAATAATATGAAGGATTGTATGTTTTATTATAGTTTATATTAACTAATCTAAATATATTTTCAAGATATTCTTTATCTTCTATTTCTAAGAAGTCATTAAATCTAATATAATAATCACAAGTTAAATTAATAATATTTTCTTCTAAATTTACACCAGTAATCATTACATTTTTTAATTCAAATAATTTTAATAAATCTGTAGTATCATAATATGAATTGATTTTAGACACATATAATATAACATCTGATACAATATTTTTTTTATTTATATAACATCTACCTTTTGTATAATCAAATGTACTGTTATATTCATATATTAGTCTTTCATATTTTAATGATGTTAATGCATTATTTAAAATATTTTCATCAAATACACATTCAATATCAATTGAAGTGTTATGAAAATAAGGACTACCATCTTCACAAATATTAATTTTTATTGAGTTAATACTTATATATTCTTCAATATCTTCTACAAATAAACATACATTTATAGAATCTAATAATTTCATTTATTATGTTAACATATTTTAATTTAAAATAGAATAAATTATTATTTAATTTTATCATATATAAATAAAAATCCTGTGATAGCTCGGGCTATCACAGGAAATCAATATGTAATTATTAAGTTTATTATTCAATAACAGTATTTGTCTTAATATTAACCCATTTAAACAATGATTCAATACTTCTTCTAACATCCCAAGCATCTGCCAAACCTGTACTAGATTCTGAAGCTGCTGCTAAATATGTGATATATGTTGTAAATAATGTTGTTGTAGAACCATTCTTTTGATGAAGTGTATTAACATCAAAGTATTTAGCATTATTAAATGTACTTCTGTTCAAGTAGTAAATACTATTTGCTGATGCAACTTTAGCTTCTTCTAATAATCCACCATTTTTGTTTTCTGCTTGAATATCTAATGGTAAGTATTGTACTGTTGATGCGCCTGGAGCTACATATTTATAGAAATATGTTGCATTACCTGCATTTGTTAACAATTCATTAACTGTAGTATTAACAGGTACAGGAGTCATTTCAGCTAAAGTTTTCTTATAATAGAATATATCGCAATTGTTCTCACCATATGTATCAGCATAATTATTAA
>Ga0247608_10004027_pt1 | contig 16743 bp, 22 predicted proteins | sample 176DNAGHGlowgp2_FD_193490 | JGI IMG/M metagenome (GOLD analysis project Ga0247608, IMG submission 193490) | Sheep rumen microbial communities from Palmerston North, Manawatu-Wanganui, New Zealand - 1766 DNA GHGlow gp2 | ecosystem: Host-associated > Mammals > Digestive system > Stomach > Rumen ... | reverse complement strand
GAAAGTTTTGCATTAATAATAGGAAGTGTCCTTCTTAATACCATTTTTGAGATACCGTTCTTTCCAACAAGTTCAATATATATCTTCCAGTTCTTAATCAAGATTTCCTCTTCCTTTATCTTCTTTATAACGTCTTTTCTATCAGCGATTTCTTTTTCACAAGTCTTTATATCGCTCTCTCCACTTGAAATGTGGGAAACATTTGTATCCCTGGTATTTCTCTTACCGTTGATGATTACCTCTGTATTACGTATTTCAAGGTCTATACTATTGTTCTTGTTAATAGCTTCCTTGTTATCGTTATACTCTTTCATTAGTTGTTTATGTCCAAGGCACTCACTCCTAAGACGTTCTATATTAACTTCAAGAGCAGATTTCTGCATCATCATAGAGGTTTTCTTGGTATACAACTCTCTACTTTCTTTCATTTTTTCGAGTTGTGCTGACACCTCATCACGCTCTTTATGTATCTTAGCACCGTCTTCTTTTATTCTAGCAAGTTCTTTTTCAAGTTCAGCTATCTTTGCTGTATTATCAACATTATCAAGTTTCCTACCGCAAGTAGGGCAAATTTCACTTGATTTAAGATGTTTAATATTATGGTCAACGGTTTTATACTTTTCAACGGAAGATGTATAGTCAACAGACAACTTTGTAAATCTTTCCTGAAGTTTATCATATTCTTCAACAGAGAAACTGACATCACCAATTTTTTTCAGTTCGATATCAATATCTTCTAAGTTTTTTTTCTTTTTTTTACCATCCTCTACACAATCGTTATACTTTTTTGTAAGTGTGGTTATATCTATCTTTAGTATGTCTCCATCAATAGTTTTTTTAGAAGATAACAAAGCTGATTTATTCCTCTCAAGAGTCTCGATTTCCTTATCAAGCGATTTATTTTCAGCCTTATATTTCTTGATATTATTCTTAAGTGTTTTAATTGTAATGTCATATGCTTCTATCTCCTGTAAAAGAGTTTCAGTATTATATCTGTTAGACAATAGGAAAGGTTTAACTTCCTGATTAAACTTCTCCCTTGCAATCTTATCTTTTTCCTCTATTGGTAACAAACCAATCCATCTTGCAAGAAGTCTTCCCCTCTCAGTTTCTTTCTTCTCAATTAAGTCATCAAGAGTTTTGTCTGTTATTGACATTATCAAGTCAAAATCACTCTCACGACCTATAGCCTCCTTAATTACTTTATTTGTCTGAACACTATTCTCTTCCTGCTGGTCATCAACATATTCTTCAAGAGTCTCCTTATTCTCACCAACAATCTTGTAATATTCAACCTTTTGAGTTGTTTTACTTTTATCACTTCTTCTTTCGAGTGCTGGACGTGAAATCGTTCTCTTTATGATATAGTCAATTCCATCAATTGTAATACACCCCTCTGCCGACATAGACGTTGCTTCTGGAATGTATGAATTAAATAGTTCTGCCTGTGTTTTATAACGTGCATTAGTACCAAATAGCAAGAATCTGATGAGGTCTATACAAAATGTAGTCTTACCTCCCTGATTAGCTGGTTCACTGCTTAGGAGTACTAGTTTTCCAATATTGGTAAAATCAAAAACATTGCCTCCTCCATAGCTAAGGAAATTATCCCAGCGTATCCATTTAATACTATACCTCTTATACTTGTCGTAAATCTTGTAATCAATCTTCGCATTTATCTCTGAGTCTATTTTTTTTATTAAATCAAAGTCACAATCAGTTACCTTGTTCAATTCAAGCCACTCCTTAAAAAGCTGTACTTGAAACACTGGGTCTTGAATGTTCTGAATGATTTCTTCATTCATTGAAATCTCTTTACCATCACTATCAATAACCATGAACTCTGGTATAACCTTTACTTTGTCCCTTGGGAGACCATATTTCTTACTAGCAGCGACCTCTATAGAATTAAGTTTGTCCTTGCTATAGTCATATGGTGAAACTTTCCAATGAAGATGTATCTTTGATTTTTTACCTACGTTAATCATTCTTATCCTTTTTAATTATACGAATTTTTCTGACAGTTACATTGCTCTTTTTTTCTTCTTTTTGACTACTGTCTTTTTCTCTGCTACCAGGTAGTTCAACTGGAGCTTCTTGGCTCTTCTGTTCTCTTTTATTTTCTGAGCCAGGTTCTTTCTTTTTTCTGGTTTGTCTCTCATTTTTAAAATCTTTAATACCTTTATTTTCTCTATCAATGTTATCACCAGGTGATACACCATACTTGATTATGCTTAACCCTTGTGTTGCGCACCTATTAGCAAAAGCATTGATGTCTTCAATCCCATTAACCTCGCAGTACTCGGCTATTGCCTTGCACAACGAGGGCTTTAAATACAATCTCTCCATATTATGAAGTTCCTGCTATTGTATAGTTATTAATATAGTCTGACGAAATGTTTTGTATTAATGTACTAACCGAACACATGCAATCCTCTCTTATCCTGTCAACCTTATACATTTCCAAATCATTAAATCTATTCTCAAGGTTGTTGAAAAGGTATTCGTACTCGTTTAATCTTTCAGTAAGCTTTCGATTCTCATTTTGCAAATCAAAAATCATCATCCTAAGATAAGTAGCATCCTTAATTATTTCGTTATCTTCGAGTTTCTTGACTCTTTCTTCAACAGTTAATTCTTTCTTTTCTTCTTCCATATTGCAAAGATATATAAAAAATATTAAAAAACAAAATAATTTGCTAAAAAATATTTAAATATTATTGGCCAAATATTATATTTTGTTATATAATATTAATATACACTATGGATAGTAATGGAAATAAGATAGCAATGGGTTTAGATGTCTCAACTCAAACTATTGGTGTTTGTATTCTAATTGATGATGGCTCTGATTATGGCAAAATAGCAGAACTAACTCACATAAACCCAAAAGTCCCTGGTAAAATTAAGGGAATTGAACAACTGTTCCTCAAGAAAAAGATATTTGAGGAATTCTTGCTGAAATATAAGGATTTTGGAATTGACGAAGTTATAATAGAAGAACCTCTATTGAGGTCTAATAATGTGAATACTGTATCTACACTCCTTAGATTCAATGGAATGATATCCGATTGTGTTTATAACATTCTAGGAATTGTTCCAGAGTACATATCATCGTACAATGCCAGGGAGTATTCTTTCCCAGAACTTATGTCTATAAGAAAATATGGTAAAGATGAAAAACAATATCCTTACAATAAAATAATGAAAGAAATAAAAGAGTGTAAACTTGTATTATTTGGAGGCTATCCTTGGACAATAGATAAAAAAACAGTTATCCAGGGTAAAGTCTCAGAATTGTTTCCTGACATAGAATGGCTATATGACAAGAAAGGCGAACTTAAGAAAGAGAACTTTGATGCTTGTGATGCTTACGTAGCAGTACTAGGTTATTTAAACATGCAGAAGCATGGAGAGTTGTCATTCAAGGTAGAAGAACTAAGTGCTAAGAATGAACCTGGAAATGCCATTGTGGTGGACTACAATGTTTTATATTGGGATAGAGTGGAACATAGAACAACATACATAAATCACGAATAAGCGAGACCCTGAAAAGAGCCTCGCTTTTTTAGAAGAAATTATTTTTGTAGGCAATTATTCCTAGAATTATCATTACCCCAAATACAATCATGAAGAAACTAAAACTGAATTCCTCACCATAATAATATCTTGTTTCTTTTTCCCTTAGAGTGATACCAGCCCCAATAGAGATAAGTAGAGAACCTATTACATATAATACAATTAACCAGTTCATATTTAACAATAGATTACACCTAACATTACTACAATAGCAAATACTAGCATCACCATCACACCAGTTCCAACTTCTCCAAGATTGAAACCCATACTGTAATTGTGGAAATTACCACCAATATCGAGAATTTCACCAAGTTCTTTTCGCATCTTAAAATACGAGCCAATAGGATGAGTATCATACACCGTCTTTCGTGTAAGGAACTCCTTCATTGCGTCATTCTCACTATCGGTGCTGTTATAACCCTTGTAGTTGCCAGAACATAGTTTAGCAAGAACATGATAGAATGCAGCCATATGAGACTTACTTTCAGCTTTCTCGACAATCTTTTCTTCATTGTGCATCAGCACAAAAATGGCAAAGATGACCAAACCAACGATAAGTAAAAAAATACCTGTGTACATAGTCTTTATTACATTTATTTGAAATCTGCTGCAAATTTACATAAAAAAATCGGAACATACAAACATTGTCCCGATTTTCTTCAATATATTAACCATTTTTAATATATCATCACATCAAATGTATTAACTTTACCAGTACTTAGAAGCTTTTTTACTTTATTTCTTTTTTCATTAAAAATTTCTTCTATCTTTGTAACTTCAGTCCTTCCAGTAGTACTTTTCACTGATTTACTTTTTTCTACCTTACGTCTACGTCCATGAATTCCCATCCAGTGAAACCATTTTGATGAATATATTTTTTCGTCAAGGTACTTTACCTTAACATCCTGATGTTTCCAAGAGCAATAATTAAATGATAATTGGTCTCTATGAGAACAGTTAATTACCTCATTAGACCATTCCTTCATTAATTTTATACAGTCTTCACTATTATGTTTTCTTACTAGAATGTTGCTCTGTAACAAGCCGTATCCTTTTGGAAAACACTCATTCTTATATCTTTCCATTTGAGGATTTACATTATCACAAACATCTTTTTTCATTGCCAATACAACCTTTGATTCTGCATAAATACAAGACCTTGATGGGTGCTTTGGAACATATACTGAGCAATCTTCCTCAATTACAGGGGATAGAAATTCATTTAAATCACCTTGTATTACAACATTTCCATCAACCCATATTGAAAGTTCGTATTCTTTTAGAAATATATCTGGTCTAATCTTTATGAACCTTTGACGCTTTACTTTGGGTAACGTAGAAAGTATTTCATGTTCTGGTATTGGTCTTATATCCCATATACTACTCTCTAGATTAGTATTATCAGTAAAGCATATGTAGTCAAAACCAGGCGTTATAAACGATGGTTCTATTATATCATCATATTCTCCAATTATACAGGTGTATATAACATTTTTATTCATTTCATTAGTCCAGTATCTTTTATTTAGTGTAGTCCATTCTTCTGGCGTACAATGATACTTATACCCTTTCTTATTCCAAGAGCCATGACCATAATGTATCATATATTTGTTGATATCTACTTCATTGTGTGGCAATTTTGATGCGTTGATATAAAATCCAGAACCAGTATCGTATCTGTCAGAATATGGGTTCTTTACATTATTAGCAAGCCCATGCATATAGTTATCATCAAAATAATGGACATTATTTTCCATACACATTTTGACATTTATATAACATAGATATGGAATCACCCTGTTAATTGTTGATTTTGGTTGAACCTCAACTGTTCCAACGTATATATATTTATCATCAGCCAATTCTGAGATATCACATTTCAGAAGTATGTCAGAATCCAGTAAGAAAAAGTTGTCACCAATAAGTTCCATGCATTTCTCAACACTATAGCAATGCTTAGCACTACCCCATCCATTAACTTTACCATTTGATAATTTTTTTCTAGGGTAATTTTCTAGCCATCTATCAAAATCTATTATCTGCCCTTTAGTATTGTCAAATATAGTCACATTGTCAAATTCAGCAGTAAACGGGCATTTATCACTATTATCAAAAATGTAGATAACAGCATCCTTTACGAATAAATTAATACTCCTTACCAAACACCCAGTAAGGTAAGGAGTATTATAGTGTACGATAACAATATTTTTTTTCATATTAAATTAACTTATCCAACAAAATCGGCATTTGCTTCATCGTTATTAGCCCAGTTTGAATTGTCATCTGGGTTTAAACCGTTTCTTACTAAATACTTATAGGTAAGTATTCTACAATTTTTAGGGTCGAAACCATAATCCCTTAAATCAACATTGAAATAATCTTCTTTAAATTGCCTGAGTTCTTCAGGGTCATATCCCTTATAATCCCAACCATTGAGTATTTTACCATTTTTCTTGCTTACAGCAAAATGTGTGTAGTGTTGATTGTTTTTAAATGGTCTCCCTTCTGACAACATATTCTTTAGAATCTTCAATGATGCCTCTTTAATAACCTGCTTCAGTTCTGACTCAGTAAGCCTCATCCTTTGTTTTTTGTTTTTTGATTCCATAACTAACTTACCAAAAGAATTGAATAATTTAGACTCATTAGACATAGGAACACCCCTAAAGTAATCAAAATCGTGTTTTATTCTGTTTTCATCACCTGGTCTTAATGGTTTATACGCATTTTCATATCTACTATTTGCAAGTTTTACAAATTGTGACGGATTTATGTTAACAACATAGCTGCCACTTCCAATTTTATCTGCAAGACTGTCATTGATAGCAAATGTCTTATAGCCTTCTGGCGATGTTGCAGAAACCCAAAGTATTGAATCGTACATTAATTTCAATACGCTGAAATTGCATTGTTTTATTTCTTCAATGTATCTGGCTATTTGTTCATCAGTTGCATTTATTTTCTTTAAAGCACTAACACCCATAGGTCCAGATTTTTTTGGTAATATCTGATTGATTGCTTCTTTTCCAATTCTTGAGAATATATTACCATCACTATTCAACAAATAGTAATATGTGCTCAAATAATTAGCAGTAGCACCATTCTGGTGGGTATACATTTTTCCCTGTGTATTATCAGTAGAGCCGACTGAAACACCACCCTTTCCAAAGGTTTGTGTCTCATCGTGCTTTACATCACGGTCTACTATTGGTTCAGCACCATAATCACTTAATATACCATTAACTTTATCTTTAAATTCCCCATATTTTTTACCATAGCCTTCCTCGTTCTGGAAGTGAAACTGTATTATTGAACTCTTTATAACGCCAACTGGTATTTTGTTTTTATTACTTGCGCCACCCTGCTGGTATGCCTTCAACGTTTTATATGCTTCAGTTCCAGGAGATAAGTTGTTATCAATATCTGTGCCAAATTTATCTACATCAATGTTTTTTCCTGTAAGGGTCTTTGGTATGTTAGCAGAACTAAGATAACAAAGTGTAATAAAAGTACCAGGCTTAGAATTGGAAAAAATATCTATTATCTTATTAAAGCCTTCTCTTGCTCTTGGGGTTTTCTTTTTTGCTTCTAATTCCATACCTCAATTATAAATTTTTCATCCAAATAGCCTTCTGAAGTCCATCATCAAGCTCATCGTTATTTGTCCTATATTTTTCTGCTGCGTCAGTTGAATCAGCAGCGTCTATCGCATCCTGTGAATTGTAATCCTTATCACCGAACGCACTACTTACCTTGGTGATGTCATAATAACCACCAACGGCATAGTGACCATTAGCACCAAACACAACAGAATCCTCGTCAAGGTGCATAGCCATAGCCTTAAGTATATCACTGTCTTTAAATTTCTTAGTCGCCATTGTTATCTGTTATTGTTTATTTAATTCCGTTATGTCCTTTCCAGATGTCAAGATAATCCCCACTACCGTTTAACCCCTTTCCAAGTTCTGGTCTTCTTAAACGTTGAGTTTCTTCTGGAGATGTATATTTTTCAGAATTTCTTGCAATATAATTGCGATATGGATGATATTTTTTTGACCTATCCTCTATGTTATGGTTACCAATTGTAAAATGTGTGTCTAAATTATCCCATTCTTTATCTTCTTCACTTGGGTCGTATTCTACATCACTAAACATTCTATCCATATCATCTTCCTTATTTAAACTTGGATTGTCGTGCCAAAGTCCAGATTTATGATAGGCATCATCTATATCTTTCCATTCTTCATCATTTATTCTATCATCCCTAACCTCTTTCAATATTCTCTTCACTGACTCTTTAACGATTCTATGAAGGTCGCTCTCTGTTAGTCTAATCATTTTCTTTGCCATAGTTAATATCTGTCATTTAATCCTTAGTTAAACCCAAATTTTTCTCTTGGATATTTTGTAACACTGTCTATTTTATCTTTATCATTAAACATTGGGTATTTTGCATACGAAGACGCAAAATCATCACCCATTAGTGTACTTCTGTTGCGCTGTGGATGATAATCCATAGCACCTTCCCCTTTATAGAATTGCTTATCTAACAGCGATGACTCCCTATTGTTATAATCATCTTCATCATCAGCACCGCTTAACCATTCATCATCTGATGTACCACCAATCATTTCCTTTAGTATATGTTGTACAGATTCTTTAACAATTCTGTGAAGGTCTGATTCTGTAAGTCTAATTAGTTTCTTTGCCATAATAAAAAACGCTTTTATTACAAATAAATATCTTTAAAAATTTGTTTTTCTCAGAAAATTACCATATATTTGCAGATATGATACATGAGCTTGAAAAATTATACAATATACTGGCTTCATTCTTAGGTGAAGCAAAGAACGGATTCAGTGAACACAACCTGGAGTTGGAGTTCCCATGTCCTTGTTGTATAGACAGAGATGGCAGCATGGAAGCAAGGAAACACAACCTTGCTGTAAACCTTCAGAAACAGGTTTTCCAGTGCTGGAAATGCTCCTCAATGGGTGAGCCTATGAGAGGTTCAATTATCAAACTTATAAAAATGTACGGTAATGACACCCTACTTGCAGAATACAAGGAGGCAATACGTTCCATACATGAAAGTGACCTTTACAAGCTTCACTTTAATAATGGTGACTTTAACATTGATACCTCAATCATTAGCAAGGAAGAACTGAAGTTCCCTGATACATTCAAATTACTGAAGAAAGATGACCGTAAAGGATATTATGCTGCAAAATATCTCCACGAAAGAGGTATCGGATGGGATATCATAGATAAGTATAAAATTGGGTATACACAGAAGGAAGAAGAACCTGAGAAAAAGAAATATTCATTCAGAATAATTATACCTTCGTATGACGCATTGGGTGAACTCAACTACTGGGTAGGAAGAGACTATCTACCAAAGAACCCTAACTTTGAGAGAAGCAAATATGCAAATCCAAAAGCTGAGAAGAAAAATATTATATTTAATGAGGAAAAAGTACAGTGGGATGCAGACATAACCCTGGTAGAGGGTGCATTTGACCACATTGTAGTACCAAACTCTATACCATTGCTAGGAAAAGCACTAGACACCGATTACAAGCTTTACTGGGAGCTTGTAACGAAGGCTAATGCCCATATAAACATATTCCTTGATGCTGATGCTTTTCAAACAGTTAAGGAGGTATATAAACTTCTTAATCATGGAATACTGTATGGTAAGGTAAGGTATATACCTGTTGGTGGTGATGAAGACCCATCATCACTGTTTCAAAAAGGTGGGTATAAAGCAATTGTCGAGCACTTAAGAAATGCCCGACAAATAGATGAGGTTTATTTACAGTAATTTAAAACTGAATATTTGTTATTGCCTTACCAAACTTATACACGAATACAAGTGCTAGTATCAATATTGCCAATAGAACAACAATCACACCAATGAGAATCCATTCCAGCGTAGTCATAATCAATCTAATTTTTCAAGTTTAACTTCAATTACGCCACCCTGCCATGCTGACAGGAACATGTTACCGCCAGTTTTATGAGATAGCCACAATGGAGATTGGTCAGTGAAAAACTCATCACCGAACATATCATGTAATTTAGCCTTGATAGCACCAATCTCATTTTTTATTTCAGCAGCACGGTCTGGATGCTTTTTCTTGTTTAAATCGGCAAGCTCAGTCTCAAGCTCCTGCTTTTTACTATTCCACATCTTGTATGACTTAGTGTAGTCATCATGTGAAATGAGATTCTTCACCTGAGAGGTGTTGTTATAGCCAGGATACGTAATCCTGTATACTCCTAATATCTTATTTCCCATTTTTATACTCTTTTAGTTTCACTTCGAGACTCTTAATCTTCTTTTTCATTTTCTCAGCCTCCTCTTTAAGTTTGGAGTTCTTCTCTACCATCTTATTGAGTTTAGCCTTATTGCCTTTTATGAGTCCCATATTAATAAACATTTCGTAGTCATCATTGGTAATAGAATACGTGTTTCCGTGAAACTCACCAAATGATGCACCATTAAACTTAATGCCTTCCTTTGAATTAAACCTGGGGCATGGGTCATAACTGCCTCTAAAGTACCCATACTCATCCATTATGCCATATTGTATGTGTACTTTGAGGTTACCAAACTCCTTGAGAATTGTATCAAGTGTGATTGGAATTAGTTTACAGTCAGCATCAAAATTTTTCCAAACCATACTCTTGGCTTTCTCGTACTTATCACCCTTAGCTACAAAAGTAAAATATGCATGTAGTCCAAGCCTGCTGATTTTCTCCTCCGTATCTTTTAACTTATACTTCAAGAAATCAAGTTCATCCTTGGTTTTTCTTTTCTCATATTCAGTACTATCAAGTTTCTTGCCACAGAATGGGCAATACTCAATCTTGATATAATTCTCTGGACTATTTTCAGCACCCTCACTGTCACAATCAAGCCCCTCATCCTCATAATAACAATCAGAACGAGAACGGTAACTACCAGAACCAGCTAGTGTTAACATATTACCTTTCATTGAAAGGTTTGCTGTCACGCTAACACCTTGATACTGTCCGCAATAAATATTCATTGAGTCATGATTGTCATATGACATCACTCTCTTCTCCTTATTGGAGTCACAAAATTTACACATATTTTATTAAGCTTTTAAATATTTTTCAGCAAGTTTCTCAAGTTCGCTCTTTGCCTTGGTAAATGCAGTTGCATCAAGGAAATACCCGAATACATTTTTCTCATGCGAAATATACCTGTTGAAGAATCCACTGTGGATAGTTACTGGGAAATGAGCGTACCAGTAGTTTTTCTGGTTGTTAGCATCAAACACCATATCATTATCCCTCTTTTCATCACCAAGCCTGTAATATGCTGGTTTAACATACCCGTCAGCAAGGATATAGAAATCCTCGGTACACTCGCCTATCGTATCGTTAACGTTTGGGTCAAGAGGCAACTTGCGACAGTTGTTCTTCGTAAGTGGTTGTCCGTACTTCTCGAACACCTTGGATGCCTCACTGTGAAATTTTTTCCTGTTCATACTCTATTATTGCTTTTTTACCTTCTCTTGTTAAATAATATCCAGTAAAATTCTTGTCATAGGTGACAAAACCTTTCTTTCTCAGTTTGCCAATCTGAGAACCTACTTGCAACCAGCCCTTCCTGGTGTAGGACATATACTCAGTATCTGGGTTTCCTCCCCATAGCCTCCAAGACAACCACTTGGCGCAGATACCTTCGAAATATGTGCCATTCTCAAGCAGTTTCAATAATTTGTACTGATACTTTGTAATCATAACGAATCATAATCAAATACGCCACGCTTATTCCTGTCACCAAACATTCGTTCTCTTTCCTCTCTTTTTCTTCTACCAATGCACGAAGGACATACACCAGTGTTCCAGGAATCAGGGCAATAAGTGCTCACGTAGTAGTCTTTTATTGGTAATTCCCTACCACAGTCTTTACAAATAAATGTGGTTGGTAGCTTTATCCCTATACTGAGTTCAATTTCCTCAACTGAAAAGTCATAATCCTCAGGATTCTGAAACTTTGCTGGTGTATCCTTCCAGAACCACTCAATATCTTTCTCAGCCTCTTCCTTTGATGTGTATATCTTCGCATTAGACAATGACCTGGTAAGACCGATATTTCGTGTATAAGCAAAGTTATAAGTACCTTTACCAAAAGTCCCACTCTTACGCTCAACAATGACATATCCAATACCAGCCTTAGGCGCTTTCATCTTGGGTTGGTAATTCAGCCACCTTTCATATGCTTTGATTTCGTTTATACCTTTAGTTGCAATTTCGTACTTGTTTCTGTCTTTTGAACTTGGCATTATGAAGCCATCACCAACGAACATGTCATACAGTCTTTGCGGTGCAAAACCGTTTTTATCGTAGAACTCATTATAAAAAACCTTATATTCTTCGTCGGTTATTCCGTCCTTGGAATCTCTGAACATTTTCAGAATTTCATATTGATATTTTGTAATCATAATCTATGCTCCTACATAACGAGGTCTGTAAAACATATGACACCAACAATCAATGTGGTGAATGATGTTCTTAGCCTTCTGGTCTTTAATGTTGTTTTCTTCAATCCAAGCCTTAGCCCACCCAGCAATTCTCCTGCAATTGTGTAGGTTCTTTGCGTTTACTATGAAATTAATCCTTGAGAACTGGCGAGAATCCACCATTCGTATTGCCTTTTTGCAACGCCTGGATACACTTAGGTCTTTAACGCCTTTCGATTTGCCAAATGCAAGTGCATACTCACAGACACGCTTGAATCCATCCTGGCGTTTTTTCTCTATTGTAACCCATTCTTCTAACCAGTACATCCTTGAACTGGTATCCAATGAATATTTACCCATTTTCTTTATTTTTATTTATATTATCGAGAATTTCCTGGGAAAGGTTAATCATATCGTCAAGAGACTTTGCAAATTCTGTAGATTCATAACACTTAGGCTCTACGTAGTCATCGTCCTTCCTGCGCTTATGACCATTTTCCTTCCACCACTTCTTGAAGTATCGTGGGTGAACGTCACAATGGGATGGTATCTTCTTATAAACAGGAACAGATATCATACCATCACATTCCCACTTCCTACCTACAACCTTGGTTTCTTCCCACTTGTAGTTCTTGCACTCTAAGCAACTTTTCTTACACATATTATATACGTATTTTGATTTCTGCTGCAAAAGTACAAAAAAAAATTGGATTAAACAAGCGTTAACCCAATCTTTTATAATTCTTTAACAGTTCCAATCTGTTTTTATTTCCATTTCCTTACCGTCTTTACCATATAATCTGTATGTTGGTATGCCATTTTTACACATGTACCAGCATACCTTACTATAGTCATTATATTTTTCAATGCATGACCATGAAACCTCATCTTCACTAAATTTTCTTCCCATACTTATTTTCCTTCCTTATAGTTAATAAAGTCAATTATTCCTTCAATGTGTAATCTTACAACAGCATGAACTCCCTCGTCTGATGTAAGATATCTAAGGTCATCCTTGTTATCATAGAAAAAGTTTTCTGTCAATACTGCTGCACATTTTGCTTTCTTTATGATATAAAAATCAGCTTCTTTATCTCTATCACTATCAGTCCAATCCTCTCTTATCTTCCTTCCATTAATATTACTGTCAGCCCTCTTATAAAGGAAATCAGCCAAAGTATCTGAAATAGTCTTTCCCCTTGTGGTATAGGCTTCCCAACCCTTTCCTTCCATCCATTTGGAGCTATCACCAACAGCGTTTGCATGGACTGAAATTAGTAAAACATTTGATGCGCCTTCCTTGTTGCAAATTGTATTGATTCTTCTAATTCTTTCAGCCAATGAAGCATCTCCATCCTCTGGTGTGACCAGTCTTGCATCATATCCCATATCTATAAGTTTATTGACGATAAGATGTGATATGACTCGTGTATATTTCCATTCCTTGAACCTACCTTTTTCAGTAAATTCACCACCGATTTTTATTGAGTCATCGAGTATTGGAGATTGTTTACCCAAAACTTGCGACCCATGCCCATTATCAATAAGTATTACCATATTTTTAGTGCTTTATAGAAATAAATATCTATTCAAATTTTGTTTTTTAACATTTTTTCTATATCTTTGCACAAAAACCGTTCAAATGAATAAAAAAGCCAAAGAAGACTATATTCATGGTCTGAAAATATTAAGAGAAGCATCTAGAGCCAGTGGCTTCGGCATCTATACTAAGATTATGTCAAGCCATTGGATTAAGCCATTTTGTAAATATTTGGCAGGCAAAAACATTTGTAGTATATTCTGGGAAAATGTAATAGCGCAAGGTAACATAAGGAGAGTACCAAAATGTGCCACTGTAAATGATATGCTTCACGGTAATGGAAAATGCTTATTTGTATGGGGAAGAACTCCACAAGGCTCTGGATTTTGGCTTAATTTTGAGGCAAATATGTTTTCAGATTTCGGTACTATTTACGAAGACGTAACTAAATTACTAGAAAAATATCAAAATGATTAAATGTATTATTCACGCAGCCGACATACACATTCACAATTTTGTCAGGCATGAGGAATATGGGGAGCAATTGGAGAAATTCATACAGATGTGTGAAGAAATCGCAAGCCATTATGAAAAAGATGAAGTAAGGATACTACTTGCAGGTGATATTGTAAATCAGAAGAACACAATTAGTAATGAACTAATAATTTTCACTAGCATCTTCCTGAGAAAACTACAAGACATAGCAACTGTTGTGGTAATTAGCGGAAACCATGATATGGTTGTTAGCAACACCACTAGAACAGATACATTGACAGGAATATTTCAGACGGCAAATTTTGAAAACTGTAGATTCCTAGATATGGCACTTGGGTATGAAAGTGGGTGTGTAATAGATGATAACGTTACCTGGGCTTTATATTCAATACACGAGGATTACAGGAAACCAGATATTGAGGACTCACTTGAACAAAAACCTGATAATACTGTAATTGGATTATATCACGGAACTATTATTGGTGCTACACTAAATAACGGAAGCGTCATGGATAGTGGACTAGACACTGATGACTTTACTGGGTGTGATATGGTTATGGCTGGTCACATACATAAAAGACAAGTTTTGAAAAGAGGTGATGTTGAAATAGTATATCCAGGCTCTTTGGTGCAGCAGACTTTTGGTGAAACAATCACACAACACGGATTTGCTGTATGGGAACTTGTTGATGGTGAATGGAAATACAACTTCCAAGATATTGAGTCTGATTACGGCCTTTATGATATTGAATTAGAATCTATCGAAGACCTTGCAGAAAATAAAGAAAAACTGATTAACTACTAGCTGGTTAATCAGTTTTTATTGTGATATTATCTCTATTTTGAGTTAATTTAAGCTTAATAATTTTATCACTTTTATCTTGTGTAAATTCTATTATAGATTTAAATTCATTAGATACTGGGGATAATAATACTATTTCTACTTTTTCACTCTTGTCAGAACGTTTTGGAGAAATTGAATACTTAAGAGGTCTACCATCATATGTGCAAGCCCAAGACATTTCTTTTGACTCTTCCTGTGATAATATGTCTATTGTAATCTTTTTACCTTCTACTTTTTCGTTTTCAAATTTAAAAGTATATTCTTTTTCTCTTGAAAGTTCTTCGTTATGTATTATTTCTACCACTAATCTTTCTTTATTGTAATTTCTTAGTAGTATAAACCCGTCTTTATTTAGAGTATTTACATCAAGATTAATTGATAATTTATTTCCAGAATGTTTCATAACACTAATTTCATTCAATGAAACTAGTTCAACCCCCCAAGATAACTCCTCATTACCATTTTTTGAAATAACAGTAAACTCATGTTCATCTACTGGATTTACATTGAGGTCAAGAATAAATTTGTTTTCAAAACCATTAATTTTAATCATAATTAAAGAGGTGTTGCTGTAAATGTTGGTGTATCACAATCAAGACCACTTGTAGGCTCTATTCTATAACAACCATTGCATGGCTGATTGTAATCGTATGTTATTTTATTATAGATAATAGTTCCATCTTCTTTAGTTCCTCCTTCACAAGTTTCACACCCAACAGTTTGTTCTCCATCTGTAAAGTAGTAAACATATGGCGCTGATGCTGTTTTTCTGTGACAAGATGGTACATCAATTATTATTTCTCTGGAGAAATTGTTATCATATTCACTACAGTCACTAAGAATTGTTGTTGCTGTGCCACTAAATTTTAGCATAATCCTGCCACCTTCTTCAGGGACTACACCCTCAATTACCCATTCTCCATTTACATCGTAATATACTTCAACTGAATTTGAGTCAACACAATATGTTGTTTTAGCTTCACATGTACTTTGGCATTCATCTGTTGTTTTTGCTTTTTGTGTTACTGAATATGTAATTACTTTTTCAGTACCAACTTGTTCTCCGTCATATATAATAACCTCATTCCCACCTAGTGTTAATCCAAGGTTTGTAATAACATTACCAACAGTGGTACTACTAGTAATATCATTGTCTTCACAACAATATTTTGGCTTATCTTCAGATGGTGAGGAGCACTCTGGTATTACCCAATTTTCATAAATACTTCCAGATATTTTTTTAGTACTACAATCTTCATTTGTCTTAGTTTTTACAAATGAATAAATAACACTGATTGTTTCCCCATTCCATGACACTTCATTTGTGCTAGTGGTAACAGATAACTCTATAGTTGTGTTCTCAGTACAAGTTCCGTCATCTTTATATGTAGTAAAAAATATAGTCTTTTGTGAACACCCATCTCCAATGTCAAGTATATACATGTTATTGGTGATGTCTTCTGGATATTCTATTTCCTTAATACCAGTTATTTTCTCTCTGCTACATATTTTTTCATTATCACCAGATGCGTTTTTTGATGCAGTAAATTGTACAATTCCACCACTACATTTGCCTGTTGTTGGAGATATTGTATATCCTTGATTCTTACAAGTTAGATAATATTCATAATTTATTTCAACACGACCACTAAAACCTTCTTTTACGTGAGACGGAACAGCATAAGCAGAAAGGTCAGAGCAGAAACATTCAGAACACGTCTCCTCTTCTTCTGATGGACAGTCTAGTTTACTTTCATAATATACTGGAACACCTTCCCAAGTATGCG
>Ga0247608_10004020_pt1 | contig 16755 bp, 10 predicted proteins | sample 176DNAGHGlowgp2_FD_193490 | JGI IMG/M metagenome (GOLD analysis project Ga0247608, IMG submission 193490) | Sheep rumen microbial communities from Palmerston North, Manawatu-Wanganui, New Zealand - 1766 DNA GHGlow gp2 | ecosystem: Host-associated > Mammals > Digestive system > Stomach > Rumen ... | reverse complement strand
AAAAATAACCCGGCTGCAAGCTTGCTTGCGCCGGGTTATATTATTGCTTATGTGCTATTCTTGTAACTTATTACTCGATAACGGAAGCAACTCTTCCTGAACCTACGGTACGTCCACCCTCACGGATAGCGAAGGTAAGACCCTGCTCCATAGCGATGGGATGGATGAGCTCGATGGTCATCTCTACGTTATCGCCAGGCATGCACATCTCGGTGCCTTCGGGAAGGTTGATAACGCCAGTAACGTCGGTAGTTCTGAAGTAGAACTGAGGACGATAGTTATTGAAGAAAGGTGTATGACGGCCACCCTCGTCCTTGGTCAGTACGTAAACCTGAGCGGTGAACTTGGTATGGCAGGTGATGGAACCGGGCTTAACGATAACCTGGCCACGCTCGATGTCGGTTCTGTTGATACCACGGAGAAGTGCTCCGATGTTATCACCGGCCTGAGCCTCATCAAGGAGCTTACGGAACATCTCGATACCGGTTACAACGGTCTTCTGCTTCTCTTCCTTGATACCTACGATCTCAACTTCCTCATTAAGCTTCAGAGTACCACGCTCTACTCTACCGGTAGCAACGGTACCACGACCTGTGATGGTGAATACGTCCTCGACAGGCATAAGGAAAGGCTGATCGGTAGCACGCTGAGGATCGGGAATATACTCATCAACAGTGTTCATGAGCTCCATGATCTTGTCGCCCCACTCACCTGAGGGATCCTCAAGAGCCTTAAGAGCTGAACCCTTAACAATAGGGCAATCCTTGAAGTCATACTCCTCAAGCTGCTCGGTAACTTCCATCTCAACGAGCTCGATGAGCTCCTCGTCGTCAACCATGTCGCACTTGTTAAGGAATACTACGATGTAAGGAACGCCTACCTGACGTGAAAGAAGGATGTGCTCCTTGGTCTGAGCCATAACACCGTCGGTAGCTGCTACTACGAGGATAGCGCCGTCCATCTGTGCTGCACCTGTGATCATGTTCTTTACATAGTCAGCATGGCCGGGGCAGTCAACGTGTGCATAATGTCTCTTCTCTGTCTCATACTCAACGTGAGCGGTAGAGATGGTGATTCCTCTCTCTCTCTCCTCGGGAGCCTTATCGATGTTCTCGAAATCAGTTGCTGTATTTCCTGCTACACGCTCTGCAAGGACCTTGGTGATAGCAGCGGTAAGAGTGGTCTTACCGTGGTCTACGTGACCGATAGTACCAATGTTACAATGTGGTTTGGTTCTGTCAAATTTTGCCTTTGCCATTTCTTTTTCCTCCTGGACTGTGTAATCGTAATCTGATGATTACATGTTATTATTACTGACGAGTATCGCGGGAGTGCATGTGTTATAACGCTGTCACGCGATACTCCCTTAATTTAAAAATTTACCCGTACGAGCGATATTATATTACAAATCCCGTATCATTTCAAGTATTATTATCACTTAAAAATATTACTTTGATGTGCTTGAAAGTACCTTTTCAGCAACACTCTTGGGAACCTGCTCATACTTCTCGAAGAACATGGAGTAATTTCCACGACCCTGGGTCTTGGATCTAAGATCCGTAGAGTATCCGAACATCTCGGAAAGAGGCACATAACCGCGTACTATCTTGCCTCCGCCCAGATCGTCCATACCTTCGATACGGCCGCGGCGTGAGTTGATATCGCCGATAACGTCGCCCATGTACTCCTCGGGCATGGTAACCTCGACCTTCATGATAGGCTCAAGAAGCACGGGGCTAGCCTTCTGCATAGCATCCTTGAATGCCATGGATCCTGCGATGTGGAATGCCATCTCAGATGAATCCACCTCGTGGTATGATCCGTCGAATACGGTAGCGTGGATACCCACAACGGGGAATCCGCCCAGTATACCGGACTGCATAGCCTCTTCGATACCCTCGCCGACTGCGGGGATGTACTCCTTGGGGATAGCTCCTCCGACGATCTCGGAATCGTACTTGAAAAGCTCCTCGCCGTTTGCATCCATGGGCTCGAAACGTACTTTACAGTGACCGTACTGACCACGTCCACCGGACTGCTTAGCGTACTTGGAATCAACCTCAACGCTCTTGGTGATGGCCTCCTTATATGCAACCTGGGGAGCGCCCACATTTGCCTCTACGTGGAACTCACGAAGAAGTCTGTCCACGATGATCTCAAGATGCAGCTCGCCCATACCTGCGATGATGGTCTGACCTGTCTCGGGGTCTGTGTGTGCACGGAAGGTGGGATCCTCCTCTGCCAACTTTGCCAGAGACTCGCCCAGCTTCTGCTGGCCTGCCTTGGTCTTGGGCTCAATAGCGAGCTCGATAACGGGCTCGGGGAACTCCATGGACTCCAGTATAACGGGATGCTGCTCGTCACAGATGGTATCACCTGTTCCGGTGAGTTTGAAGCCTACTGCCGCGGCGATATCGCCTGAGTAAACCTTGTCCAGCTCCTGACGTGTATTGGCATGCATCTGAAGTATACGTCCCACACGCTCTTTCTTGCCCTTGGTGGCATTAAGTACATATGAACCGGAGTTCAGTGTACCTGAATATACTCTGAAGAAAGCAAGCTTTCCTACGAAGGGATCTGCCATGATCTTGAATGCAAGAGCTGCAAAAGGCTCCTCATCAGAGGAATGTCTCTCGATCTCATTGCCATCCAGATCGGTACCCTTTATCGAAGGGATATCGGTGGGTGCGGGCATATACTCAAGAACTGCATCCAGAAGCTTCTGAACGCCCTTGTTCCTGTATGCGCTGCCGCAGCATACGGGTACCGCACGGCACTCGCAGGTAGCCTTACGAAGGGCTGCCTTCATATCCTCAACCGAGGGGATATCCTCTTCCAAAAATCTCTCTGTAAGGTCATCATCCAGTTCGCATACCTTCTCGATGAGCTCATCATGGTAGAGGGTTGCGTCATCAGCCATATCACCCAGATCATCCGTAACAGTGATATCCTCACCCTTGTCATCGTTAAAGATATAGGCCTTCATCTCAAAAAGATCGATGATTCCCTTGAAGTCATCCTCTTTGCCTATGGGCAGCTGAAGGATTATGGCATTTTTGCCAAGGCGCTCTCTGATCTGATCTACCGCGCCGTAAAAGTTTGCGCCCAGTATGTCCATCTTATTGATGAATGCCATACGGGGTACATTATAGGTATCTGCCTGACGCCATACATTTTCTGACTGAGGCTCTACTCCACCCTTTGCACAGAACACACCGACTGCTCCGTCCAGGACTCTCAGTGAACGCTCAACCTCAACGGTGAAGTCCACGTGTCCGGGGGTGTCGATGATATTGATACGATGCTCAAGTGCTCCGGCTAAAGGCTTAGCCTCCTTCTGAAGAGTCCAGTGACATGTGGTCGCAGCGGAGGTAATGGTAATACCTCTCTCCTGCTCCTGCTCCATCCAGTCCATGGTAGCCGTACCCTCATGGGTATCACCGATCTTGTAATTAACGCCGGTGTAGTAAAGGATACGCTCCGTCAGAGTAGTCTTACCTGCATCAATATGCGCCATGATACCAATATTCCTGGTTCGTTCAAGCGGATATTCTCTTCCTGCCATGGTAATCTCCTCCTATCAGAATCTGTAATGTGCAAATGCTCTGTTCGCATCTGCCATCTTGTGCATATCTTCCTTCCTCTTTACTGCTGCTCCCGAATTATTGGAAGCATCGAGGATCTCGTTAGCCAGTCTCTCTGCCTGAGTCTTCTCGGATCTCTTGCGAGAGAACATGGTAAGCCAGCGAAGCGCAAGGGCCTGACGACGGTCAGGACGAACTTCAATAGGCACCTGATAGGTAGCACCGCCGACACGACGAGCCTTTACCTCCAGGTTGGGCATGATGTTGTTCATTGCGCTCTGGAAAACCTCAAGTGCGGGCTTTCCTGCCTTTTCTTCAACTATGGAAAAGGCGTTGTAAACTATCTTCTGGGCTACGCCCTTTTTTCCATCGAGCATGATACTGTTGATGAGCTTGGTAACGACCTTATCGTTATAAAGCGGATCTGCCAGCACATCTCTTTTCTGAACATGTCCTTTTCTTGGCATTGTTCTTCCCTCCTTAAACATAAAGTTTTAGATCACAGGTACTCACTACTGTTACAAAAGTGTCTCATGCCGGATACGGACATCTTCACATACGGATCAAAAATCCGGATATAATAAAGCGATCCTAATCCAACATTAACCTATGTTTCCAAAAGACTTTTTACTTCTTAGCGTCCTTAGGCCTCTTGGCACCGTACTTTGAACGGGCCTGCTTTCTGTTTGCCACTCCTGCAGTATCCAATGTACCTCTGATGATGTGATAACGGGTACCGGGAAGGTCCTTTACTCTTCCTCCTCTGATAAGTACCACGCTATGCTCCTGGAGGTTATGACCCTCGCCGGGAATATAGGAAGTAACCTCGATTCCGTTTGAGAGACGTACTCTGGCGATCTTACGAAGAGCTGAGTTAGGCTTCTTAGGTGTAGCAGTCTTAACTGCGGTGCAGACACCACGCTTCTGGGGTGATGATGCATCGATCGCTTTCTTGTGAAGAGAGTTGAATCCCTTCTGGAGTGCGGGTGCCGTAGACTTCTTTACTGATGTCTGACGACCCTTTCTTACTAGCTGATTAAATGTTGGCATTAGTTTTCACCTCTTTTCTTTTTAAAAATTTTCAACTAAAAGGCTTGCCAAAAATGGCAAGCCTAAATAGTATACCTCTTAAATTATGATTCTGTCAAGCCCTAATCAGGGGAAATTATCACTCGGTTACGACAACCTCGGCATTATCATCAACTGTCTCCTCATCGTTCTCATCCACCGAGAGCATATCCTCGGGGGCATTGTCGGTGCTGAGCTTCACATCCCTGTAACGACGGAGTCCCGTACCTGCGGGGATCAGCTTACCGATGATGACATTTTCCTTAAGTCCCGACAGGGTATCGATCTTACCCTTGATGGCTGCCTCGGTGAGGACCTTGGTGGTCTCCTGGAAGGATGCACCGGACATGAAGGAGTCGGTAGCAAGAGATGCCTTGGTGATACCCAGCATGATCTGCTCTGCGGTTGCGGGCTCCTTACCTTCGGCAATAAGCTCCTCGTTGGTATCCTCAAATTCGAGGACATTGACCATGGAACCGGGCAGATAATCGGAATCACCGGAGGTCTCTATGCGGACCTTCTTAAGCATCTGACGTACGATGACCTCGATATGCTTATCGTTGATATCAACACCCTGGAGACGGTAAACTCTCTGAACCTCTCTGAGCATGTAATCCCTTACGGCTTTCAGGCCCTTGATCTTGAGCAGATCATGAGGATTGATGGAACCCTCTGTCAGCTCATCGCCGGCCTCGAGTATATCACCGTCCTGAACCTTAAGGCGTGAACCGTAGGGTATGAGGTAAGCCTTTGACTCACCTGTCTCTTCATTTGTGACAACCACTTCACGCTTCTTCTTTGTATCGCGAAGCTCTACCTTACCTGCAAACTCTGAAATAATGGCAAGTCCCTTAGGCTTTCTGGCCTCGAAAAGCTCCTCGACACGGGGAAGACCCTGTGTGATATCGTTACCTGCCACACCACCGGTATGGAAGGTACGCATGGTAAGCTGTGTACCGGGCTCACCTATGGACTGTGCGGCTATGATTCCGACAGCCTCGCCCACCTGAACTGCCTCGCCGGTAGCCATGTTGGCACCGTAGCACTTGGAGCAGATACCTGTATGTGAACGACAGGTCAGGATGTTCCTGATCTTCACCTTTTCAATGGGGTTACCGTTCTCATCCACACCCTCTGCCATAATGCGGTCAGCCCTTCTGGGGGTGATCATGTGATTTGCCTTTACCAGGATCTCACCGTCTGCATTCTTTATATCATAGCAGCTGTAACGGCCCAGGATACGATCCCTGAGTCCCTCGATCTGCTCTCTTCCGTCTGCAAAAGCATATACCCAGATTCCGGGGATCTCCCTGCCTTCGCTCACGCAGTCGCTGTCATCGATGACCAGTTCCTGTGAAACGTCTACCAGACGTCTGGTCAGGTAACCGGAGTCAGCGGTACGAAGCGCGGTATCGGAAAGTCCCTTACGTGCGCCGTGTGCCGACATGAAGTACTCCAGAACGTCCAGACCCTCACGGAAGTTTGACTTGATGGGCAGTTCGATGGTACGTCCCGTGGTATCTGCCATCAGTCCACGCATACCGGCAAGCTGCTTGATCTGCTTGTCGGAACCTCTCGCTCCTGAGTTGGCCATCATGTAGATGTTGTTAAACTTATCAAGTCCGGAGAGTAGCTCCACGGTCAGCTCATCATCAATCTTCTTCCAGGTGCTGACAACCTCCTTGTAGCGCTCTTCATCGGTTATGAGACCACGTCTGTAATTTACGGTGATCCTATCCACTGTCTCCTGAGCCTTATTGATGAGCTCGGGCTTCTTTGCGGGCACGGTCATGTCGGAAACGGAAACCGTCATGGCTGCCTGTGTGGAATACTTATAACCCATGGCCTTGATATCATCAAGCACCTCTGCTGTCCTGGTGGCGCCGTGGATATTGATGACCTTTTCCAGAATAGGTTTAAGCTGTTTCTTTCCTACATGGAAATTGATCTCGGGCTCAAACTTATTCTCAGGCTTTGACCTGTCAACAAATCCCAGATCCTGAGGAAGGATCTCATTGAAGATCAGTCTTCCGAGGGTAATATTGACAACGCCCTCTTCCACGGATCCGTCGGGATTGGTGATCTGTCTCTTTACATATATATCCTGATGAAGGGTGATCTCCTTGTTCTCATATGCAAGAAGAGCTTCCTCCATGGAATAGTAGTATCTGCCGAGGATATCCACCATGCGGCAGAGAACTACCCTGTTTCTCTCAGTGTCTACACAGACCTTGATGAAGCTGTCGGTCTCAAGAGCCACGCCCTTGATAGCCTCAACTGCCTTGATTGCCTTTTCACCGCTCTTTCCGGCTACTGCCTTGGCTTTCTTATCCTGATACTCCCTGAAAGCTTCTTTTGCTTCCTCGGGGCTGCCAAACTCTGCCACTACCTGTGCCTCGATCTCGGGATTGCCGGTGAAGTCAGCATATTTGTGCATGGTCAGATAGTAGATACCAAGCACCATATCCTGTGAAGGAACTGCCACGGGACCACCGTCGGAGGGCTTCAGCAGGTTATTGGGTGACAGGAGCAGGAAACGGCACTCGGACTGAGCTTCCTGTGAAAGGGGAAGATGCACAGCCATCTGGTCACCATCAAAGTCTGCATTAAACGCGGTACACACCAGGGGATGAAGCTTGATAGCCTTACCCTCTACAAGGATGGGCTCGAATGCCTGGATACCGAGTCTGTGAAGTGTAGGTGCACGGTTAAGCATAACGGGGTGCTCCTTGATCACATACTCGAGCACATCCCACACGCCGGGCTCCAGACGCTCTACCATCTTCTTTGCTGCACGGATGTTGTGTGCGGAGCCGTTTGCCACCAGTTCCTTCATAACGAAGGGCTTGAACAGCTCGATAGCCATTTCCTTGGGGAGACCGCACTGATAGATCTTAAGCTCGGGACCAACCACGATAACGGAACGGCCCGAATAGTCAACTCTCTTACCCAGAAGGTTCTGACGGAAACGTCCGCTCTTACCCTTAAGCATATCGGAAAGAGACTTGAGGTTACGGTTTCCGGGGCCTGTAACGGGACGGCCTCTTCTGCCGTTATCGATGAGGGCGTCAACCGCCTCCTGAAGCATTCTCTTTTCGTTGCGGACGATTATCTCGGGAGCTCCCAGATCAAGGAGTCTCCTGAGTCTGTTGTTTCTGTTTATGATACGACGGTACAGATCGTTAAGGTCGGAGGTAGCAAAACGTCCGCCGTCCAGCTGTACCATGGGACGAAGATCCGGAGGGATCACAGGGATCACGTCGAGGATCATCCACTCGGGCTTGTTTCCGGACTCGATGAAAGCCTCGATAGCCTCCAGACGCTTTACGATACGGGCCTTCTTCTGGCCGGTGGCATCGTCAAGTTCTGCTTTTAACTTCTCGGACTCCTCCTGAAGATCGATGTCAATGAGGAGTTCCTTAACAGACTCGGCACCCATACCTGCCCTGAAGGAACCCTCGCCCCACTGGGCTACGGCATCCTGATATTCTCTCTCAGTAAGTACCTGCTTGTACTCCAGATCTGTCTCACCGGGATCCATCACAATATATGATGCAAAATAGAGAACCCTGTCAAGAGCCTTGGGTGATACGTCCAGGATAAGACCCAGTCTGCTGGGGATACCCTTGAAATACCAGATATGTGATACGGGAGAAGCCAGCTCTATGTGGCCCATCCTCTCACGACGTACGCTTGATTTGGTCACCTCTACCTTACATCTGTCGCAGGTGACACCCTTATAGCGGATCTTTTTATACTTACCGCACTTACACTCCCAGTCTTTGCTGGGTCCGAATATGATCTCGCAGAAGAGTCCGTTATCCTCGGGCTTTAAGTTTCTGTAATTGATCGTCTCCGGCTCGGTCACTACGCCGTGGGACCATTCCCTTATCTTGTCGGGAGATGCAAGTCCGATCTTAATAGAATCGAATGTGAGTGGCTTGTAGCTGTTTTGCTTATTATTTTTTGCCATTTTTTTCACCTTTCTTTAAGATTCCTGGATAAAAACAATTTACACTTCCACGGGATCGAGGTCTTCCTCAAACTCGTCCTCAAATTCTTCACTCGCGTCGGAGTCATACTCATCGGGCTCTACATCTTCCATACCGTCTTCGCCGACTCTCTGCTCAGAGTATCCGCTGTTCTTGAACTCTGCCGTGTCATCGGATCCGTAACGCTCGCCCTCTATCACATGACGAAGATCCGTAACGCCGTCATAATCATTATTCTCGGCGATCTCCACTTCGGTGTTGTCATCCCTTAAGACTCTCATGTCAAGACCCAGGGACTGCATTTCCTTAAGCAGCACCTTGAAGGACTCGGGAACGCCGGGCTCGGGGATATTGTCGCCCTTTATGATAGCTTCGTAAGTCTTTACTCTTCCGATCACATCATCGGACTTGTAGGTCAGGATCTCCTGAAGGGTGTAAGCTGCGCCGTAAGCCTCCAGCGCCCAAACCTCCATCTCTCCGAAACGCTGTCCGCCGAACTGGGCCTTGCCGCCGAGAGGCTGCTGGGTAACCAGTGAGTAAGGACCTGTGGAACGTGCATGGATCTTGTCGTCCACCATGTGATGGAGCTTCAGATAATGCATGTGTCCTATGGTAACCGGTGAATCAAAGAACTCTCCGGTACGTCCGTCTCTTAAGCGAACCTTTCCGTCGGTGCTGATGGGAACGCCCTCCCACAGCTTCCTGTGCTCTCTGTTTTCTGAAAGGAACTTAAATACTTCGGGTAAAAGCTCATCCTTATGAAGGGACGTAAAGGTATCACCCTTCTCATATGTAACCTTTGCCTTCTTTGCCCTGGCCTTTGCCTCGGCATCATCAAAGGGAAGATTTACGTAATCGTTGGCCAGCGCAAGGGTATCCATGATATCCTGCTCGTTTGCACCGTCGAACACGGGAGTAGATACATTGAATCCGAGGGCCTTTGCCGCCAGGGAAAGATGGATCTCCAAAACCTGTCCGATGTTCATACGTGAAGGCACGCCCAGAGGATTCAGCACGATGTCAAGAGGACGACCGTTGGGAAGATAAGGCATATCCTCCACGGGAAGAACTCTTGAGACCACACCCTTGTTTCCGTGACGACCTGCCATCTTATCGCCCACGGAGATCTTTCTCTTCTGTGCTATGTAGATACGTACGCTCTCATTTACTCCGGGAGGAAGCTCATCGCCGTTCTCCCTGGTGAATACCTTGGCTGCGACTATCACGCCATACTCGCCGTGAGGTACCTTAAGGGATGTATCCCTGACCTCTCTTGATTTTTCGCCAAATATGGCACGCAGAAGCTTCTCCTCTGCGGTAAGCTCGGTCTCACCCTTAGGTGTAACCTTTCCTACCAGGATATCGCCTGCGCGGACCTCGGCACCGATGCGGATGATACCTCTGTCATCCAGATCCTTAAGAGCATCCTCGCCCACGCCGGGCACGTCTCTGGTGATCTCCTCGGCTCCAAGCTTTGTATCTCTGGCCTCAGCCTCATGCTCCTCAATATGTATGGAGGTATATGTATCCTCCTGAACCAGACGCTCTGAAATAAGTACGGCGTCCTCGTAGTTATATCCTTCCCAGGTCATGAATCCGATAAGAGGATTCTTACCCAGTGCAATCTCTCCGTTTGCGGTGGATGCACCGTCTGCCAGTACATCGCCGGCCTCGATGTGATCGCCCTTGTTTACGATGGGTCTCTGGTTATAGCAGTTTGACTGGTTTGAGCGGGCAAATTTACTGATCTTGTACTCTTCCTTTGAACCGTCATCGTTCTTAACCAGTATCTTGTCAGCCTCTACTCTGGTAACGGTACCGGCTGCCTTTGCCACTACACAGACACCTGAGTCTACGGCTGCCTTGCGCTCCATACCCGTACCTACCACGGGCTCCTCGGTACTCATAAGAGGCACTGCCTGACGCTGCATGTTTGAACCCATGAGTGCACGGTTCGCATCATCATTCTGCAGGAAGGGGATCAGGGCCGTAGCCACTGAGAACACCATCTTAGGTGACACGTCCATGTAATCGAAAAGCTTGCGGTCGTACTCCTGAGTCTCCTCACGATAACGACCTGACAGGGACTTACGCTCAAAGTAGCCGTCCTTGTCCACCTTTTCGTTAGCCTGTACTACGTGATAGTTATCCTCTTCATCCGCAGTCATGTATACGACTTCATCAGTAACCCTGGGATTCTCGGGATCGGTATGGTCTATCTTTCTGTAAGGTGCCTCCACAAAACCGTACTGATTGATCCTGGCATAGCATGCAAGAGAGTTGATCAGTCCGATGTTGGGACCTTCGGGGGTCTCTATGGGGCACATACGTCCGTAATGGGAATAATGTACATCGCGGACCTCGAATCCGGCACGGTCTCTTGACAGACCTCCGGGACCCAGGGCGGAAAGACGTCTCTTGTGAGTCAGCTCGCCCAGAGGGTTATTCTGATCCATGAACTGTGACAGCTGTGAAGATCCGAAGAACTCCTTGACGGTCGCAGTCACGGGCTTGATATTTATAAGGGTCTGAGGAGTAACACTCTCGATATCCTGAGTGGTCATACGCTCTCTCACTACCCTGTCCATTCTGGAAAGACCTATCCTGTACTGGTTCTGCAAAAGCTCACCGACAGCACGGATACGGCGGTTACCCAGATGATCGATATCATCCTTATTACCGATACCGTACTCGATGTGCATATTGTAGTTCACCGAGGCAAAAATATCCTCCTTGGTGATATGCTTGGGGATAAGATCGTTCACACGGGCCTTAAGCTCTTCAAAAAGCGCCTTGGCATCACCACCATGCTCAGCGATTATCTCCTTTAACACAGGATAGAAAACAGGCTCGGTAATACCCAGATCGGCAGGATCGTCACACTCCACATACTCATTTATATCTACCATGAGATTGGAGATGACCTTTACATTTCTCTCATCTGCCTGAAGGAGGACATAAGGAACCGCTGCATTCTGAAGCTCGTCAGCCTTTTCCTTTGTGAGCTTGTCTCCGCCTTTGCCAGGATCTCACCTGTCTCGGGATCCACCACATCCTCGGCCAGAACATGACCGCTGATACGGTTTCTGAAATGAAGCTTCTTATTAAATTTATATCTGCCCACCTTGGCCAGGTCATACCTGCGGGGGTCAAAGAACATTCCTGTTATAAGATTCTGCGCACTCTCCACTGCAAGAGGCTCGCCGGGACGTATCTTCTTATAAAGTTCCAGCAGACCTTCGTTGGAATTGGAAGCCACATCCTTTGCAAGAGTGGCCATTATCTTGGGCTCATCGCCGAACACATCCAGGATCTCCTGATTGGTGCCCAGGCCCAAAGCGCGCAAAAGCACGGTAACAGGCACCTTTCTGGTCCTGTCCACACGCACATAAAAAATATCGTTGGAGTCTGTCTCATACTCAAGCCATGCACCTCTGTTGGGGATGACCTGGCAGCTGTAAAGCTCCTTACCGATCTTATCATGATCGATACTGTAGTATATACCGGGTGATCTTACCAGCTGGCTGACGATAACACGCTCGGCACCGTTTATCACAAAGGTACCCGTATCAGTCATAATAGGAAGATCTCCCATAAAAATAGGACGCTCCACTATCTCGTTTTCATTTCCGACTTTCTTATGAAGTCTGACCTTAACCTCAAGAGGAGCCGCATATGTAGCGTCTCTTTCCTTGCATTCCTCAATGGAATACTTTATCTTTTCCATCTGAAGCCTGAAGTCAACGAATTCCATGCTGAGATTGCCGTTAAAGTCCGCGATGGGAGAAATGTCCTTGAAGACTTCCCTGAGGCCTTCAGTCAAAAACCAATTGTAGGAATCCTTCTGAACCTCCACCAGATTAGGCACATCAAGCACTTCCTTCTGTCTGGAATAGCTCATTCGCGTACTGTAACCGACCTTGACAGGTTTGATCCTATTTTTTTCCATGATGGTGTTTACCCTTTCTTAAGAGAATAGAATGGTTAACAGGTTAATAGAATGCACAACGAAAAGGGCATAAATACCCTATCTCGCCACAAACGCAAAGTACATCATATCACAATGGGCCACATAAAGTCAACAACTAAATATAGTGGCCTCTTTCAGATTTAAACACAAGTCATAAAGACAAGTAAAACCCCGGCGGAATCCCACCGGGGTTTTGATCCATATTTGGCTTAATATTACTTAAGAGTGATCTTAGCGCCTTCAGCCTCGAGCTTGGACTTGATATCCTCAGCCTCTGCCTTGGATGCTGCCTCCTTAAGTACCTTGGGAGCGCCGTCAACAACTTCCTTAGCCTCTTTAAGACCAAGGCCGGTAACCTCACGGACAACCTTGATAACCTTAACCTTGTTGGGGCCTACCTCGGTGAGCTCTACGTCGAACTCATCCTTCTCCTCAGCTGCTGCTGCGCCGTCGCCTGCTGCTGCTGCAACTACAACGCCTGCTGCTGCAGATACGCCGAACTCTTCCTCACATGCCTTTACCAGATCGTTAAGCTCCAGAACTGAGAGCTCCTTGATAGCATCAATAATTTCTGCTGTAGATAACTTAGCCATTTTTTACCTCCTAAATTTTAATTTTAAATTGATCGTCGGTTTACACAAGTGTAAACTCTCTTCTATTTACTCTGCTGCGGGTGCTTCTTCTGCAGGTGCCTCAGCTTTTGCCTCGGCTGCGGCTGCTGCGCCGCCTTTTTCTGCAAGCTGGTTCATTACTCTAGCGAAGTTCGTTACAGGTGACTTCATGGAACCAAACAGTCTTGCAAGAAGTTCCTCTCTTGAAGGGATCTTGGAAATCTCCATGATGCCTGCTGCATCATAGTACTTTCCTTCTACGATACCGGCCTTGATCTCAAGCTTGTCTGCAGTCTTTGCAAACTTACCGAGGATCCTGGCAGGAGCCGTAGCGTCATCCTTTGATACCGCAAGGGCTGAAGGTCCCTCGAGATGCTGGATTAGATCACCGAAATCGGAGCCCATAAATGCGAAGCTCATCATGGTGTTCTTATATACCTTGTAAGTAACACCGGCCTCACGAAGCTCGCGACGAAGCTGTGTGTCCTGTGCCACGGTAAGACCGCGGTGGTCTACCAGAACTCCGGACTTAGCGCCTTCCATTACGGAACGGATCTCTTCTATAACGGGTTTCTTAAGCTCTACTTTTGCCAAATTCTTTTACCTCCTTTTTAGATTAACCGAAATACAAAGGAATAAAAAACCTCCGTGCACACGACACGGAGGTAAAACTCAAAGATCATTCTCACCATCTTACGATGTGGATATCCTGTTTCCTCGGCAGGCGATACTTTCATATCTTACCGTTTCCGACCTGCTGTCTTCGGCACGAGTGATAGGATATCACATAACCTTTGTCTATGTCAAGATATTTTTTAAATTACTCTATGGGTCTGCCAAGCTTCCTCATCATGTATGCGTAATCCTGGCTGTAGGTGATGGCGGTCTCGGCCGTGATACGATTCTTCATGCACAGCTCATAGAGAGCGTCATCCATGGTAACCATACCATCCTTACGGCTGGTCTGCATCATGGAGGAGATCTGATAGGTCTTGCCCTCACGGATCAGGTTACGGATAGCGGGGCTGGAGATCATGAGCTCGATGCCGACCACTCGTCCGCCTTCCACATCGGCTGAGGGCATCAGCTGCTGTGAGCAGACACACTCAAGCACTGTAGCCAGCTGAACCTTGATCTGCTCCTGCTGGTGAGGAGGGAACACGTCCACGATACGGTCGATGGTGGCTGCAGCTCCGATGGTATGCAGGGTGGAGAATACCAGGTGGCCTGTCTCGGCTGCGGTTACGGCGGTGGAAATGGTATCCAGATCACGCATCTCTCCGAGGAGGATGATATCGGGGTCCTGTCTAAGAACCGCCCTAAGTGCGGGAGCATACCCCTGGGTATCCATACCTACCTCACGCTGATTAACCACGCATTTATCGGATCTGTGCATGTACTCTATGGGATCCTCCATGGTAACCACGTGATGCTTATATGTATGATTGATGATATTTATCAAAGATGCAAGGGTGGTGGACTTACCTGAACCCGTAGGTCCCGTAACCAGTACCAGACCTCTCTTCTTTCTGGTCATAGCCACCAGTGCCGGAGGAAGTCCCAGCTCCTCGGGAGCAGGTATCCTGTTGGGTAGCAGACGGAGTGCGGCAGCCACGGTGCCTCTCTGTCTGAAGATATTTATACGAAAACGACCCAAAGACGATCCGTCATAAGCAAGGTCGATCTCGCCCTTCTTCTGGAAATCATCCATCTGATCGGGTCTTAAGATAGGAAGCACCATGCTCTCGGTATCCACGGGAGTGAGCACATCCACATACTCCTGGAAGATCTCATCCCTATAATTTACGCCCTTAAGTCTGATACAGGTATCCTCAAGCTTCTTTAATCTGCCGGGATCCTGAACCTTTAGCTTATCATAAGCCTCGTTAAAGTCGAGCAGTGTACCATCCAATCGGATCATTATGGGCTTTCCGACGGAAAAATGAATATCAGACGCCCCCATATAGTGTGCCAGATTCAGCGCAACTTCTAATTCCATAAAAAAATACCCTCCTTAAAATAATTAACTGTCAAAGGAAACCTTGACCATTTCGGAAACAGCGGTGATACCCTGCTTCACGTATTTACATGCCGCCATACGAAGTGTGTTCATACCCTCTGAGACAGCCACATTCTTAATTTCTTCGGCGTCTGCATTTTTGGCGATCAGCCTCTTGATGGCGGGTGATGTCTCCAGTATCTCATACACACCGATACGACCCTTAAATCCGGTCATATCGCACTTACCGCAGCCACAGGGCTCATAGATGGTAACTTCCTCGCCGGGCTCAAGCTGCATGATCTCCCTCTCTTCCTCCGTGGGAGTCTTGGGCTTTTTACATGCGGGGCAAAGTCTTCTTGCAAGACGCTGTGCTATGATACCCACGATGGAGTCTGCCAGAAGGTAAGGCTCGATACCCATGTCCGCCAGACGTCCGATGGTAGCAGATGACGAATTGGTATGGAGGGTACTAACCACAAGGTGGCCGGTGATGGACGCGGTAACCGCTATACTTCCCGTCTCACCGTCTCGGATCTCTCCTATCATTATGATATCAGGGTCCTGACGGAGGATGGATCTAAGGGCTGCCGCAAAGGTAAGTCCTGCTTTCGCATTTACATGTACCTGATTGATACCGTCGATGTTCGCCTCGACGGGGTCCTCAACGGTGATGATGTTAACATCCTCTGTATTAAGCTCCGAAAGAGCCGTGTACAGTGTGGTGGATTTACCGGAACCGGTAGGTCCCGTAACCAGGATGATACCGTGAGGATTCTTAAATATATGATCAAATCTCTTAAGCTCTTCCTCATTAAATCCGAGCTGGGATTTGGATCTGCTCAGTGCACTCTTTGAGGTAAGTCGCATAACCACCTTCTCGCCGTGAACTGTAGGAAGTATGGATACACGGATATCAAACTCCTGCTTGTCCACGATCTGAGTGATACGACCGTCCTGAGGTTTTCTTTTCTCGGAGATATCCATACCTCCGATGATCTTGATACGGGCCACTATAGCCGGCAGAAGCCTGGGGCTGTAGGTCATCCTCTCATAGAGGGCACCGTCGATCCTGTAACGGACTCTGACCTGGCCTTCCATGGCCTCTATATGAATATCGGAAGTCCTCTGTCGCACAGCCTGCTCGATCATACCCTTAACCAGCTGAACTATAGGCGAGTTCTCGATATCTTCATTATATTCTTCATTCTGGGCCGCTATGGCAGCAGCCTCCATCTCCTTTTCCTTTGCGTAGGCGTCTGCCACGCTGGAGATCTCGGCACGTCCGTAAGCCTTATCCAGTGCCTGTATTATGGAAGTCGGGGTGGTGACCACAGGCTGTATCTGCATGTTAGTCACTATGGAAAGGTCGTCTATGGCGTCCAGATCCATGGGATCCACCATGGCGACCATCAGCACATTCGCCCTCTCGGGATCTATCGCAAAAGGTATGGCATTATACTTCTTTGCCATCTGGCTCTTGATCATGCCGGCGATATCCTCCGGCACTTCCCTGGTGGTAAGGTCCACC
>Ga0247608_10004019_pt1 | contig 16756 bp, 12 predicted proteins | sample 176DNAGHGlowgp2_FD_193490 | JGI IMG/M metagenome (GOLD analysis project Ga0247608, IMG submission 193490) | Sheep rumen microbial communities from Palmerston North, Manawatu-Wanganui, New Zealand - 1766 DNA GHGlow gp2 | ecosystem: Host-associated > Mammals > Digestive system > Stomach > Rumen ... | reverse complement strand
TGCTTAACTATTTGATAACAAGTTGTTTGTATTACTACGCCTACCGCTTATATGAGCAGTTCCGGACTGTAATCTTTTGGAAGCCCAAATCGTTCCAGCACACAACGGGCGTGAGGGCGCCGGTAATCTCCGTGGCCGATATGTTCTCCATGGTGAGATCTTCGGCCACGGAACCTTCTCGTACGGAACAGCCCACGGGGGAGGAGAGGCCCCACATGCGAAGGTCGTGCAGATAGATGTTGCGGGCGGTGCCTTCGGCCTTCCCCCAGGCGCCGGGCTCCAACTCCACGCCAAAGAGCATGTTGTTGCGCCGGGCCTCGCCGCTGGTGCGGTGGGGATATACGCCCGGGCCGTGGAACTGGCAGCCCCGCACTTCCAGTCCGTCGGAAGGCATAATCATCCGGATGCCGTTGCAGGAAGAGTTGATGTCACAGTTTTCGATGAGCATGTTGTCCCAGTAGCCGCCGGCTATGCTGTCGTCTCCGGTTTGGAACTTGCAGCCCCGGATAACACCGTTCCGGCAGCCGCGGATATGGATGCCGTCCCAGCCTTCGGTGATTCGGACATTCCGGAACAGGGGCGCTTCCAGTGCGTATCCCAAGAAGGCATAATTGGCCGCCCGGCTTATATGCACATCCTCCATCCGGAAGCCCTTGGCCTCCGCTACGATAATGGTGTGCGGACCGCGCATGTTCTCCTCCCCGCGTTCATCGAACACATGCACCCCGTCGATGGTTCCGGGACCGGTGATGGAGGCGTTCTCCACACCGGCGCCGATAAGGAATGCCTTCATCCACTGGCGGTCGTTCACGCAGTTGGAGTTGGCCGTCCCGTTGCCGCTGTCATAGCGCGTGAGGTCGTGCTCCGGAATGTAGGGAGAGTAGGCGTCGGGGTCTTCCACTCCTTGAAGCACGGCCCCTTGTGCCAGGTGAAGGTCTACATTGTCTTTCAGGTACAGCGTGGCCGATAAGAAAACGCCCTCCGGAACAAGCACCTGCCCTCCACCGGCCTCGGAAGCCTTGTCTATCGCCGCCTGGATGGCCTGGGTGCATATGGTTTCGGGAACGGCGCCAAAGTCCGTGATGGAATAAGTCTCTATCTTCTGGAGGTTGCAGGCTGCCGGAAGAAGGCATAAAAGGGGAATGAGGATTCTTTTCATAAGAAAATTTGACGGATAAAAGGCGTTTGGTACTGATAGGCCAGTTTGGTCAGGTCCCAGCCCGGATGGGTAAGAATCAAGGCTGCTTTCTTGCCGGGCGTGACGGAGCCGTACTCCCGGCTCAGCCCCATGGCGTAGGCGCTGTTGAGGGTGACGGCGTTGAAGGCTTCCACGGGCGTGAGGCGCATCTTGATGCAGCCCTGGGCCATCACAAAACGCATGTCACCGCAGGGGGAGGAGCCCGGGTTGTAGTCGGAGGCCAGGGCTACGCCCAAACTGGCCTTCAGGAAGTCTTTGGCGCGGCCGTAGGGGAGTCCCAGGAAGAAGGAAGAGCCCGGCAGCATGGTGGGCATGGTGGCCGACCCCTTCAGCGCCGCTATCTCCGCCTCCGTGGTGCGCTCCAGATGGTCTACGGACAGGGCCCCGCAGCGGACGCCCACCTGCACGCCGCCGCTCACCGCCAGCTCGTTGGCGTGAATCTTGGGCGTGAGGGAAGTGGCCCGCAGGATACGCTCCGTGTCCTCCACGGTGAAGAAGCCCTCGTCGCAGAAGACGTCCACGAAATCGGCCCATTTCTCCGCCTCCGGGAGCATGTCTGTCACGGCCTGCACGTAGGCTTCGTGCGTATAGCCTCGGCCCACGGCATGGGCGCCCAGGAAGGTGCTTTTAACCGCCGCGGGAACCGTTTCCCGGATGCGGCGGATTACCCGCAGCATCTTCAGTTCATCGGCCGGATTCAGGCCGTAACCGCTCTTGATTTCCAGGGCTACGGTGCCCTTGTCCATCATTTCCTGCACCCGCGTCATGGATTGCCGATACAGCTCTTCCTCGGAAGTCCGGTGCAGCAGGTCGGCCGAATTGAGGATGCCGCCGCCCCGGGCCGCTATCTCCTCGTAGGAAAGGCCGTTAATCTTGTCCAGGAACTCGCCGTCCCGGCTGCCGGCATATACCACGTGCGTGTGGCTGTCGCAGAAGCCCGGCATGAGCATGCCGCCGCGAGCGTCTACAGATTCTTCGCTGCCGCTCATAATGACAGAATCCATGGGCCCGAAGGCGGCAATGTGCCCGTCCTCTATCCGCAGCCAGGCATTCTCCAGCGTGCCGGTGCGCCCCTGCTCCGGGCCTTCCACCCGTAGCACTCCCTCCGGCTGAATCCCCACCAGCCGTCCTATATTATAGATAAGACTCATTCTTGATGAATTGAATGGATTTTTCGATAAGCGGATGCATGTACGTATCCGTTTTTACGAAGGGAACCTGCTGGCGGTAATCGGCAAAAATGCGCTCCAGGACAGGGGAACTCCTGAGCGGGCGGCGGAACTCCAGCGCCTGGGCGGCGTTGAACAGCTCGATGGCCAGCACCGTCTCCACGTTGTCCACCACCCGCACCAGCTTGGTGGCGCTGTTGGAGCCCATGGAAACATGGTCCTCCTGGCCCTGGGACGAGGGGATGGAGTCGCAGGAGGCGGGCCAGCACAGCCCCTTGTTCTGGCTCACGATACTGGCGGCCGTGTACTGCGGAATCATGAAACCGCTGTTGAGGCCGGGCTCCGTCACCAGGTACTTGGGCAGGCCCCGGAGCCCGTGAATGAGCTGGTAAGTTCTTCTTTCAGAGATACTGGCCAGCTCGCTCATGGCAATGGCCAGGGAGTCCATGGGAATGGCGATGGGCTCTCCGTGGAAGTTTCCGGCCGATATCACCATGTCCTCGTCCGGGAAGATATTGGGATTGTCCGTGGCGGAGTTTATCTCGTTCTCAATCACGGACTTCACATACAGGATGTTGTCCTTCACGGCCCCGTGTACCTGCGGGATGCAGCGGAAACTGTACGGGTCCTGCACATGCTCCTTGGGCCGGCCAATCAGCTCGCTGCCCTCCAGAATTCGCATGAATTTCTCTCCCGTCAGAATCTGTCCCGTGTGCGGGCGCAGCTGGTGCGTGAGCGGCAGGAAGGGCTCAATGCGTCCGTCGTAAGCGTCCAGGGACATGGCGCCAATCAAATCGGCCCATTTGCTCAGGCGCATGCTCTTGAGGATGCTCCAGATGGCATGGGCGCTCATGAACTGCGTACCGTTCAGAAGGGCCAGGCCCTCCTTGCTCTGCAGTTTGACGGGCTCCCAGCCCATTTCTTTCCATACCTCGGCCGCCGGGCGTTCCACCCCTTTGTACAGGACTTCGCCCAGGCCGATGAGTGGCAGACTCAGGTGCGCCAGGGGGGCCAGGTCTCCGGAGGCGCCCAGGGAACCCTGCTGGTACACCACCGGCAGGATGTCTTCGTTGAACATGTCAATCAGGCGCTGCACGGTAATGAGCTGGACGCCCGAATGCCCGTAAGACAGGGACTGGGCCTTCAGCAGCAGCATCAGCTTCACGATGGCCGGCCGCACCTTTTCCCCGGCCCCGCAGGCGTGCGACATCACCAGGTTGTGCTGCAGCCGGCTCAGGTCTTCCTTGGGAATGCTCACGTTATAAAGGGAGCCGAAGCCCGTCGTAACCCCGTAGATGGGCCGGTCCAGGTCTTCCATCTTGCGGTCCAGGTACTCCCGGCATTTTACGATGGCCTGCACGGCCTCCGCCGAAAGGACCAGTTTTTCCTTCTTGTCGATAATCTCTTTCACCCTCTCCAGGGAGAGGTGCTCGGTTGAAATGGAATGCATAGTCAGGATTAGGTTTTTACAGATTCTTCACTGCGTTCAGGATAAGGGACTCGTCGGCCTCGGCGGGCAGGGTGACCTTGAGGCCGGGGGTGCGGGCCATTTCGCGTTCGATGGCAAAGCGGGCGCCGGCGTTCCGGGCCCAGCTGCGGCGTGCAATCCCGTTGTTCACGTCCCAGAAAAGCATTTCCCGGATATGGCGCTCGCTGTCGGCCGAGCCGTCTATCACCATGCCGAAGCCGCCGTTAATCACCTCTCCCCAGCCCACGCCGCCGCCGTTGTGGAGGCTCACCCAGGTGGCCCCGCGGAAGCCGTCGCCAATGACGTTCTGCACGGCCATATCGGCCGTGAACTGGCTTCCGTCATAGATATTGGAGGTTTCGCGGAAGGGCGAGTCCGTTCCGGAGACGTCGTGATGGTCCCGTCCCAGCACAATGGGGGCCGATATTTCCCCGCGCCGGATGGCCTCGTTGAAGGCCAGGGCAATGCGGGTGCGGCCCTCGCAGTCGGCATAGAGGATACGGGCCTGAGACCCCACCACCAAGTGGTTGCGGCCGGCCTCCTGAATCCAGTGGATGTTGTCGCGCATCTGGCCGGCAATCTCCTGAGGGGCGCTTTGCGCCATTTCAGAGAGCACCTTCACGGCCAGCTCGTCGGTTTTGGCCAGGTCTTCCGGCTTCTCGCTCATGCACACCCAGCGGAAGGGGCCGAAGCCGTAGTCGAAGTACATGGGCCCCATGATGTCCTGCACGTAGGAAGGGTAGCGGAAGCTGCCGTCGGGCTTCAGGATATCGGCCCCGGCGCGGGAACTTTCCAGAAGGAAGGCGTTGCCGTAGTCGAAGAAGTACATGCCTTCTTCCGCCAGCTTATTGATGGCCGATACCTGCCTGCGGAGCGATGCCTGCACGGCGCCGCGGAAGGCGTCGGGGTCACCCGCCATCATCTCCTTGGACTGCTCCAGGGTATAGCCCACGGGATAGTAGCCGCCGGCCCAGGGGTTGTGCAGCGAGGTCTGGTCACTGCCCAGATCCACATGCACGTGCTCCGAGGCCAGGCGCTCCCACAGGTCCACCACGTTGCCCACATAGGCCAGGGAAACCACTTCCTTGCCCGCCACGGCCTTTTTGATGCGGGGAATAAGCTGGTCCAGGTTGTCATGAAGCTCGTCCACCCAGCCCTGCTCATAGCGCTTCTGCGCCGCCTTGGGATTGATTTCGGCCGTCACGCTCACCACGCCCGCAATGTTGCCCGCCTTGGGCTGTGCGCCGCTCATGCCGCCCAGGCCCGCCGTCACAAAGAGCTTTCCGGCGGGGCTTCCGCCCTGTTTGCGTGCCGCATTCATCACCGTAATGGTGGTGCCGTGTACGATGCCCTGCGGACCTATATACATGTAACTTCCGGCCGTCATCTGGCCGTACTGGCTCACGCCCAGGGCGTTCAGGCGCTCCCAGTCGTCCGGCTTGGAGTAGTTGGGAATCACCATGCCGTTGGTCACAATCACGCGCGGGGCGTCCTTGTGGCTGGGGAACAGACCCAGCGGATGCCCGCTGTACATCACCAGCGTCTGCTCCTCCGTCATGGTGGCCAGGTACTGCATGGTGAGCCGGTACTGCGCCCAGTTCTGGAAAATGGCCCCGTTGCCACCGTAGATGATGAGCTCGTGCGGATGCTGCGCCACCCGCTCGTCCAGGTTGTTCTGAATCATGGCCATGATGGCCGCCGCCTGGGGAGTGCGGGCGGGGTACTCCTCTATCGCACGCGCGTATATTTTATAGGAAGGCCGATACCGGTACATATAGATGCGGCCATAGTCCTTCAGCTCGCGGGCAAATTCCGGTGCCAGCTGCGCATGCAGGGCCTCCGGGAAGTAGCGTAGGGCATTCTTGAGCGCCAGCACCTTCTCTTCCGGCTTCAGGATGTCCTTGCGCTTGGGTGCGTGGTTAATCTGCGGGTCGTACGGCTTGGCCTCCGGCAGTCTGTCGGCCGGAATCCCCGCCAGTATTTCTTGGGAAAAATCCCGTGTTGTGGAACTCATTGATTAGTAGTCTTTTATTGATTTTCTCCTCGGAATTTTTCAGAGGAGGATTCGTATAAACAATTAATACTAAAACACTTGTGCAACACGCCTCAAGAGCGTTATGCGTTAATATGGGCTTCCACTTCCTGGAGCACCTGCGTTTCCAGGGCCAGGGCCTCGGAGACAATGGCGTCGGCCCTTTCCAGCAGGGGCAGGGCGGGGGCTTTGTCTTTGAGGCCGGCGGCGTTGATGCGCACGTTCAGGCGGGCGCCGCGGATACCGGCCACGGCGGCGAGGGCGGCCACACCGGCGTCGGAGGCCGATGCCGGATTGCCGGTCTTGGCCATCTGCAGCGCCAGCGGCAGGGCCTTCAAGGCCGTTTCCATGGTCTGCAGCGGCACCTGCGCGGCATACAAAGTGGCTGCTTCCAGGGCCTGGGCGCGGGCCTCCTTCTCCTGCTCCGTATTCTTGGGCATGGCCAGGCAGTCCATGATGCGGTTGAAGGAGGCGGTGTCCTCGTCAATGAGCCTAAGGAGTTCGTTCACCAACTTCTGGCCCTCTTCGGCCACGTCGGAAAACTCCTTCCAGCGATGGTCCCAGCCCCGTTTGTGGGCCGATAAATTGGCCACCATGGTAGCCAGGGCTGCCCCGAAGGCGCCCATGGCGGCGCTTACGGACCCGCCGCCCGGTGCGGCGCTCTCGGAGGCCGTCTCGCGGACGAAGCCTTCCAGCGTCATCTGTGCCAGGCCCTTCACGGGGTCTGCAATCAGGTACTCAATCACCTTCTCCTGCGGGTTGAAAGGCTTCAAATCGTCTAAAGACATGCTCTTGACGGCTATCTTGACAATCTCCTGTTCGCTGATGCCCAAGGAGCGCTGCTGCCGTTCCAGATAGTATCGGCCGGCTTCCATGAGCACCCGCTTGGGAACCAGGCCCACAATCTCGGCCCCGGTGACGCGCAGGCCCCGGGCTGCGGCGGCGCGGGAAACCTCCTCAAAGGCCACATGCAGGGGAGTGGCGTCTATGTCCGTGATGTTCATGGATACCTGCGCGATGCCGTATTCGTCTATGTACCAGCCTATGGCCTTGGTGCCCTTGAGCGTGCCGGGTATCCAGCCCTCTCCGGAAGGGTTCTTGCGGCCCTTTTCGCGCACGTCGAAGGCCACGGCGTTGGCGCGGCGCGTAGAGGTGGTGTTCAGGTTGAAGTTCACCGCCACCAGAAAGTTCCGGGCCCCCACGTTGGTGGCGCCGGCCTTGGCTACGGTCTCGTTCCAGCTGCCGCCAAAGTCCGGCTTGCGGGCCGGGTCGGCCATTTTTTCCGGCAATGCCTCGTATTCGCCTTCCCGGCATACGGCCAGGTTCCGGCGCTCTGGGGTAAATGCCGCAGCTTCATAACAGTAGCAGGGGATACCCAGCTCCTTCCACAGCCTTTCGGCCAGTTTCCGGGCCAGCTGTGCGCACTCTTCCAGCGTGATGCCGGCCACCGGAACCAGGGGCAGCACGTCCGTGGCGCCGCTGCGGGGATGCGCCCCGTGATGTTGCCGCATATCTATAAGTTCCTGTGCCTTGGCGGCGCCGCGGAAGGCGGCCTCGCACACCGGTCCGGGCTCTCCCACAAAGGTTACCACCGTGCGGTTGGTGGCCTCTCCGGGGTCCACATCCAGCACCTTCACGCCTTCCACGGTCTCAATGGCGGCTACAATAGCGTCAATCACGGTTTTGTCCCGGCCTTCGCTGTAGTTGGGTACACATTCGATGATTTTTTTCATGGTTAAAGTTTTAATGCAGCCTTAAAGATAAAAATTATTCCTAACTTTGACAAGAAATTCTTCACCTATGGATGCTGTTCTCACCGCTTTGCTCATTCCTTTCCTGGGGACCGCCCTGGGTTTCGCCCTCATGATGGCCTTGGATGTAATTTTAGGATAAGCCGATGAAAACAAGAATCCTTCTCCTCTTGGCCGCCCTAATGCTGGCCGCCTCCTGCAAGCAAGCTCCCCGGGTACACCAAATCCGGAACCTGGGCGGCACGCCCTACCAGGAAGACAGCATCCGCGTGACATACGGCCGCAACCCGGAGCGGGCGCTGGTGCTGCTGGATTCGGCCATCCTGCTGGGGAACATAGACCCTTACCGGGCGCTTCTTACCCGCGCCACCATCTACAGCCGTTCGCCGGAGAGCCGCCGCCTGGACCAGGCCGAAACCCTTTGCCAAAGCCTCCTGCAGCACGATTCCGTGGTGGGCGTGCCGCAGCGCCAATCGGCCGTGCTGGACCTTCTGATTTATACCAGCAGCATGAAGGACGACAACGAGTCCTACATCCGCTGGGCCTCGCAAAAGGCCGAGCTGTGCCGGGAGATGGGCGACGAGGTGGAGTACCTTCGCACGCAGGCGGAGATTGGCGCCGCCATGGCCGCCCTGGGGCAGACGGAGGAGGCTCTGCAAAAGCTGGACAACGTTATCCGGCAGTTGGACGTTCCCGGCAGCATTAACCGGATGGACGCCCTGAGCATAGCCGCCAAGCGCAAGATGTACGTTCTCAAGCAGGAGGAACGGCAGGAAGAGATGGCCCCCGTGGCCCGGCGCGTCCTCTCCCGCCTGGACCACTACCAGAAGCATCCGGAGGTCTATGCCGAGGACAGCTACCGTCTTTCCTGGAGCAAGCGCCCCTCCGACCGGGAGCGTTACCTGGACTTCACCCGGGGTCAGGCCTATGCCAACCTGGCCGTATCCTATGCGCCCCGCCGCCGCGATTCGGCCCTTTTCTATCTTCAAAAGCTGTCGCAGACAAATTACGGCCGCTCCCTCAGTGCCAAGAAGATGATTGTTCCCGCCCAGATGGAGCTGGGCATGTATAGGGAGGCGATGGCCACCTATGCGCAGGTAGAAAAGCAGCTGGGGGCCGATACCCTCCACTCCGACTATGCCCTCCTCCTGCGGGACCGCGCCCTGGCCGCCCGGGCCCTTGGAAGGCCTGAAGAAGCCTATGGCTATATGCAGCGTTATGCGGCGCTCAGCAGTGAACTCGCAAACAAATTGCAGGAGAGCGAGGCGCAGGAATACGCCGCCCGCTACCGGGCCAAAGAGCAGGAGCTGGCCATCCAAAAGGCGCAGGTCAAAAACCGGCAAAGGACGGTGGAACTGTCGCTGTCCGTGCTGCTGCTTGCCATCGCCGCCGCCGGTTTGCTTGTTCTCCTGCGCCAAAAACGCCTGCTGCACCGCAAAAACCGCGTCCTGGCCGCGCAGATTGCCGATACCCTCAAATACAAGGAGCAGATTCAGCTGCCGCAGGAGCCCACCGACCTTTTTGAAAAGCTGCGCGTGGCCATCAAGCGGGACCGCCTGTTCCTGGACCCTGCCTTCGACCGGCAGAAACTCACGGAACTCTTCCACCTTTCCAACCGGCAGGTGGGCGCCGCCTTCTCGCGGGGAAGCGAGTTCGGCAGCCTGTCGGACTTTATCCGCGACTGCCGACTGGAATACTCCTGCCACCTGCTCACGGAGCGTCCGGAATTGAGTATCAAGGAAGTGGCGGCCCAGTCCGGCTTCCAGTATGCCAGCACCTACAGCACGGATTTCAAGAACAAGTACACCATGACGCCTTCCGAATACCGGGAGCTCCAAGCCGGACAGTAGAAAGAACCGCCCTTTTTCTTTTGTAACATGAGTCCTTTCGGATTCGTGTTTTTCTTTTGGAATCGTGACAAAAGTCTTTAGGTATCGTGCGCGCCTATTGCGTGCGCGAGCGTTTTAGTTTATTTTAGCTTAAATAAAAGCCGAAGATTTGCTGCTTGTGACAACCATACTGCCCTGTGCGCTTACTGCCGTGGTGACATTTTTTGTCGTCAGGGCCTACGATCGGCACAGGTATGAGTCGGCCCCTGCCCCGCTTGCGGAGGAGCCTGCAGCGGTGCAGGAAGCAGCCGTGCTTACACCGTATGGGCACATCACTGAGGTGATTCGTCAGGAAAAACTTTTCCTCACCCCCGGGCTGGGCCGAAAGGAACTGGTGCAGCGCTTCGGGCTTACCAACCGGCAGATTGGCGCCCTGTTCTCCGAGGCCGGCACCTCCGTTCCGGAGTTCATCCGGGACTGCCGCCTGGAATATGCCAAAAACCTCATTGCAGCGCGTCCGGACCTCACTTTCGCAGAGATTGCCGATGCCTCCGGCTTCCTGCATGCCACCACCTTCAACGTAGATTTCAAAAACAAGTACGGCCTTACGCCGTCGCAGTACAGGGAGCAGCATGGGTAAGTCAACCATCATATCCGGGCTTTTTGTGGCCCTTGTCCTTTGTGCTTGCAGTAAGGAAATCCTTTCTGGAGAGCAGGCGCAGCCCAAGCGGGAGCTCACCGTGCTGTTTTCTCCCGGTGTCAGCTTTAACGGCGCCGGCTACGATGATGCCATCCTCAAGTCTGTGGTGGAGAGCATGGCGGAGCATCCTGAGGTAAACCATTCCCTGCTTCGGCCGGAAACCCTGGACCAGGCCCGCAGAATGGCGCAGCAGTGGCAGGAAAATGCAGGGGAGCGCAGCATGCTGCTGCTTTGTGGCGTCCAGTATGAGGCTCTGGCCCCATCCCTTTCTCCGGGCAAGGGCCGTGTCCTGCTGCTGGACAGCCGTCAAACCCTGGAAAACGGCGTTTCCACCCTGCAACTCAAGCGCTATGGCGGCGCCTATTTGGCCGGCGCCCTGTGTTTCGGTTTTTCCCAGATGTATATCATCAAGGCGTTGGACGGAGACCGTATGATGGATACCGTGGCGGACGGAATCAAGGCCGGTTTTGAGGACACCGCCCACATCGAGGCCAAGAAACTGGTCCTCTCGGACAGTTATCAGGGCACCAATATGCCGGACGAACTTTTCTCTCATCTGTTCACAAACGGGAGTGTGATGGGGCTGGATGGCGCCACCATGTTGGTTCCTGTGTGCGGCGCATCCCGCATGGGCGCCTACTTGTTCTCGAACAACTATTATTATTTCTCTATGGGCGTAGGGGAAGATTGCAGCCCCTTCTGCGACATCCTGCCCTTCTCGCTGGTGTATGACCTGGGGAGCATTGTCAAGGACTACATTGGCCAGTGGCTGGAAGGAAAACCCTGGCCGGCTCATAAGGATTTCGGCCTCTCTACCGGCCACGTGTACATCCAGTATAATTCGCGTTATTTTGCGCTTATCCATAAGCGGGCTTTGCTGTGGCTGGCGGCCAGTCCTTGCTTGTTCACGCTGGAGGAGTACAAGGATTGGGAAGCCCGTTATATACCAAGCGCTTTAGAACAGGAGGCCAACCATGCGTATTAGAAGTATGCTCATATCCCTGGCGGCCGCCCTCCTGCTGTGTTCCTGCAGCGGAAAAGAAGTTCTTCCGCAGGAGGCACGCACCACCACCTACAAAGTGGCGGTGATTATGCCCCAGCGCATTTGGGCCACTGAAAAGCCCATCGCCCAGCAAGCCCTTCAGAATCTGGAAAAGGCCCAGGAGGGGCTGGGAGAGCGCGTCAAGCTGGAACTGGAGTGGATAGACGAGGATATTCCCAATCTGGAGGAAGAGGTGCGCCGGGTTACGCACGATGCTAGTTATGCAGCCGTCATTGGCCCCAAATACAGCATTCACGCCCGCATGGTGGCCAAGGAAAGCCTGGCCCTGCGCATGCCCGTCATCATGCCCAGCGTTACATCGGCAGAGGTCCAGCGCATTTATTCGGGCAGCAACAAAACGGACCCCAACATTTTCTTTATGTCGGAGAGTGACCTGGCCCAGTGCCAGGCCCTTCTTACCGTTATTTCCCGGCAGTTTGGGGTTACCTACATCTATGTCCTTTCGCGCCGTGACAACTCCGACTACACCACTACCTTCACCGGCTATCTGCCTTTCCTCGCGACGGAACTCAAGGTGGGGAACCTATACTTCCACCCCTATACGGACAAAGAAAGTATGCGGGAGCAAATCCGCACCATCAAAGCGTACACAACCTTCGCCAATTTTTTCAGCGGCATCTTCTTTGTCCCCTCCAGCACAGAAGATATACTGTGGCTGGACCAGATTATTGCGGAAGAAGGGATAGACTCGCAAGGCGTTGAGATTGAGGATAATGTAATGGTCGCTGCTTTCCCGCGCATTTACTGCACAGAAATGGCGTGTGATTCCTCCTTGGAGGGTGTGCTGCAGAACGAATATGAGGGCATTGCTCTCTCCGGCAGTCCGGAGAGCGGCTTTCCTGCGGTCCAAAGGGCTCTCACCGGCAAGGAGATTCATAGCGGCTCCGCCCAGCTGTACGATAGTTTTACTCTTTTAACCCTCGCCCTGGCGCACAAGGAGAAAGCCGGCCTGGAGACGGCCCGGGAGGCCATTGTGGCCGTGATGGATGCCTGTGACGGAACGGGGAACGACCTCTCCTGGACGGCGGAGGGCCTTGCCGGCGGCTTCCGCAGCATCCGCTCCGGTGAGCTCCCCAATATGGCGGGCGCTTCCGGCAGTTGGGTCTTTGACCGGAATACCCACATCAGCCAGCTGGGCACCTGGTATGGCCATTGGCGTTACTTTGACGGCAGTTTCCATTTTGTGGAGTATCTTACCCGCAGCGACCACGCTAAGAAAGCGTCTATGGACCAGTTGTGGAACAAAGAAATTCCCGGCATAGGATGGACAGTCACACAGAGGGACAAGGGCGTTACCTACGAGGACCTTCAGGACCGCTACGCCGTGGTAATGGCCACCTCTACGGGCTGGGACAACTACCGCCACCAGGCGGACGCCCTGGACATTTACCGCATGCTCAAGAACGCCGGTTACCCGGACGACCATATAGTCCTCATTACGGAAGACGACCTGGCCCGGAATCCAGAAAACCCGCATCCGGGCGTGGTGCACGTGCTTCCGGACGGCGAAAATCTGTACCAGGGTGTGGTGAACGACTACAAAATAAGCCAGCTTACCCCGGAGGACCTGGGGAATATCCTTTCCGGTACCGTCACGGAGCGCACGCCGGAGGTGGTCCATGGCAGCAAAAACACCAACGTACTCTTCTTCTGGAGCGGCCATGGGCTGGACGACAACCTCATGGCCTGGGCCGATGACAGTGTCACATCGGGCCAAATCCGTTCCATGCTGGAGGGTGCCCAGGAGAATTACCGTAAGCTCCTGTTTGTGATGGAATCCTGCTATAGCGGTTCCGTAGGGGAGTACTGTACCGGATTCCCCGGCCTGCTCACCCTCACGGCTTGTTCCCCGGGCGAGAAGTCGCACGCAGACGTCCTTGAGGGCCCCACTTACCTTTCCAACGCCTTCACCCGCGTATTCCGGGAAGAGGTAGAGAAGGATCCGGATATCTCCATTTACGATTTATACACGGAACTGGCCCGGCACACCACCGCCTCCCATGCCATGATGTACAATTACGACTGGTACGGAAGTGTAAGCAACAATACGCTGGCCGAGTATTTTAAACTTGAATCAAGATGAGAAAGACGTTTTCTATCGCGGCGCTCCTCTTCCTGGTCCTGTCCTGCACCCAAAAAGTGGTGCAGCCGGACCAGCCTGCAGAGGAACAGGCAGGGGCGCCCCTGCAGGTGATGGTCTTGTTCGCTCCCGGACAACTGGGGGACAACGGCTATGCCGATTCCGTCATGGCCGGTCTGTATTCCCTGAAAAAGGAAGGGACACCGGCCGGGGCCGATGCGCCGGATGTCCGTTTTATATCGGCCGATACGTATCGGGAAACCATCGGGCAACTGGATTCCTGGCTCAAGAATAACGCTAATCCTTTCTTTGGGAAAACCTATGAGCGCCGTCTGCTCGTGATAACGGAGTCTTACATGGTATCGTGGTTCGACGAGCTTTCCGGCCAACTCCAGTCCGGAGACGATATCTTGCTGATGAAAGTGAATGAGCAGGATGTCAAGGACGCTGCCGAGGTTTATGCGCTCGGGAGGAAAGTCCATGGACTGAACATATCGGCCGCAGGAGCGGCAAGGTCTTTCTGCGACTATATGAAAGCGACGGCGCCCCGGGAGGAAACCCTTCCGTTCTTCCGGCTGTATTCGGAGCAGATAGTCTCCTACAGGGACAGCCTGTATGAAACGTTTTGCCAGGAGCTGGGCGGTGCGGAGGCCGTGTATCTGGCCCCCCTGACAACGGTGGCCAGCGAGGGTGTTTTCTCTTCCACCTACGAGGCCACGGCGCTGGAGTCCGCCTTCCAATGGGCCAACATGATGCAGCAGGCATACAACCAGGACGCGAACTCCCTGGCGGTGGTGGATCTGGGTGGAGCCAACGCCGGCTGGGACTATTTCCTCATGGATGCTCCGGAAAAGACCTTCACCTCGCTGTTGCTGGACGCCCGTCCGATGTCCCTGGCCCGGCGGTTTCACATTGTGCGCGACTTTGGCAAGGCGTTGTCCCAGTGGTGCGTCCGGTGGGCCGGCGGGGAACAGATGCCCCTTATGGAAGTGCACGGAGCCTGGGACGGCTACACCACGGACAACATTCCTAAAATGTAATGATATATGAGACAACGCTTGCTTGACATACTGCTCTTCATGACGATGGGTCTGTCGGTCCTTTCCTGCAACAAAGGACCGGATCCGCTTCCCGGCCCGTCTCCCCAAAAAGAGGTGGTCCTGAACGTCGATGTCATTTTGCCTTCGTCCATCAGGGAACAATGGGCAGAGAGTGTGGACATGGCCATGAGCGCCCTTGCGCTTGCCCAAAAGTCTGTGGACAACCCCGTAAGACTGAATCTGCGCTATCACAACGAGGATACGGAGGATCTGGATGCCCTGGGTTACGCGCTGACCCATCCTGAAGCGGGGGCCGACACCTGCCACGCCATCGTGGGTCCGTATTATTCCAACCATGCCTCCCATATTCTCCGGTATGCCCGCTCGGAGCGGCTGCCGGTCCTGATGCCCGTTTGTACCAGCGTGGAGCTGCAGCGCATATACGCCAACGAGACCTATGCGTGGTTCCTTACGGAAAGTGACATCACCCAATGCGAAATCATGATTGGTGCGGCCCGTGCTGTCGGCGCCACGGACGTGGCCTTGATTTACAGCGACGACACCTATGGCCAGTCGTTCAAAGACTGGTTCGCCTTCTACGCCACCGAGCAGGACATCCACATGGCTGCGGAGGCGCCCGTCGCCTACAAGAAAGGGGACAATCTCCGCTCCTTCCTGCAGGCTGCCGACGATGCCGCCCTGGGAGATAAAGTTTTTGTGCTCATTGCCTTGACGGATGCCAGCCTTTACGAGGAAGTGTGCCGCCAGCTGGTGGACTTCCCGCATTTGTACCCCATTTGCGCCAATGGCTCCTTTGAATCCCGCGTCGTCCAGTCCTGGAAAGACAAATCGGCCTTCTATCTGGGCTTGGCTCCGGTGGGATCGGCCAGCCTGGGTTATCCGCAGAGCTACAAGGAGCTGCATGGCCACCTGCCCTACTACGGGGAGGCCCAGGTGTACGACGCCTTGTGCCTGTTGGCGCTGGGCAAGACGCACCAGATGGTCAACGGGGACCGCTGCATCATTGACGGCAAGCAGGTGACGTATCTGCAAAGTCCTTATACGATTGGCCTTACGGATCACATGCGTGCCGTGGTGGCTTCCTCGGAAGGAGAGGAAACCCTGTGGGATGCGGCAGGGCTCACTACGGCCATGAATGCCATCCGTGCCGGCAAGTCGGTTTCCCTGAACGGCGCCACCGGCAAGCTGGATTTTGCCCGGGACAGCTATACGAACATCCTGAACACAACCTACATGCTCTGGACCATGGGAGAAGGAAACAGTACCATCGAGCCCGTATGCTACCTTTCCGCGTCCGGCAGCAATACGGAAGCCTCCGTCACCGCCATGTGGGAGCGTGACAAAAAGTGGGAGCAGGTGTTCAGCGATACCCCAGTGGACCATCATCTGGGCCCCGTGGGAAGCCGCTGGGCCGTTGTGGTGAGCCCGTCCACCACCTGGAGCAATTACCGGCACCAGGCCGACGCCTTCGCCATGTACCAGCTGCTGCGTCACAGCGGGTATGACGATGACCACATTGTCCTCATCGTGGAAGACAACTTGAGCAACCATCCGCAGAACATATATCCGGGCCAGATTTTTGTGGAACGGGGTGGCGGTTCGGCCGAAGATGCCGGAATCATGGGCGAGGACGTACGCAAGGATGCCGTGGTGGACTACCATTTCACGGAGCTTGCGCTGGAAGACCTGGCAGACATCATGACCGGGAACAGCAGCGAGCGTCTCCCGCATGTCATCCGTCCGGATGCCGCTTCCAACATCTTCTTCTTCTGGAGCGGTCACGGCGGCCAGCGGGAGGGTCCGCTTTGGGGCGACGAGGACGCCGTCAAGTACTTTGGCAAGCAGCGGATCAAGGACATCGTCACCACCCTCCGGTCGCAAAACCGGTACCGCCGGATGTTCTTTGCCATAGAGACCTGCTATAGCGGACGTTGGGGGGAGGCCCTGGAGGGCATCCCGGACGTGTTGGTGCTCACGGCAGCCAATTCCTATGAGCCCAGCAAAGCGGACGTGCACGACCGCGACCTTGGCGTTTACCTCTCCAACGCTTTTGCCCGTACGTTCCGTGACTGCATTGTGGAAGACAACCAGATTACGATTTACGATTTGTACAAGGAACTGGCCAAAACCACGACCGGCTCGCATGTTTCCATCTATAACCATCAGCAATACGGCTCCGTATATACGGAGAACATGGAAGATTATTTTCTCTGGCGAAATTAAAAAATAGTACGGCATGAAAAGATACGAACATACAATCAGTCTCTTCTTGCTGGCGATGGCGTTGGTCGCCGTCTCCTGCAAGAACACCCTGGATCCGGACCCGGCTCCGGATTCCGCCGCAGAAAACGAGCAAGTGTTCTGGAGCATCGTGGGACAACTCACCAATCCGGACAGCTATACGC
>Ga0247608_10004017_pt1 | contig 16760 bp, 15 predicted proteins | sample 176DNAGHGlowgp2_FD_193490 | JGI IMG/M metagenome (GOLD analysis project Ga0247608, IMG submission 193490) | Sheep rumen microbial communities from Palmerston North, Manawatu-Wanganui, New Zealand - 1766 DNA GHGlow gp2 | ecosystem: Host-associated > Mammals > Digestive system > Stomach > Rumen ... | reverse complement strand
CTATGAAAACAAAATCACAGCCGAAGATATTCCTATCGACATTGTCTATGAGGATGATGACGTGATTGTGGTGAACAAGCAGCCAGGACTGGTGGTACATCCAGGTTTTGGCAACTGGCACGGCACATTGCTCAATGCCTTGGCTTGGCACTTCAAGGACAAACCCGAATTCGACATCAACAACCCAGAAATCGGACTGGTTCATCGCATCGACAAGGACACGTCGGGACTGTTGGTGGTGGCAAAAACCGCTTTCGCAAAGACGAACCTCGGTTTGCAGTTCTTCAACAAGACCACAAAGCGCGAATACAACGCCATCGTCTGGGGCAACTTCGAAGAAGACGAAGGCCGCATAGAAGGCAACATCGCCCGCAATCCGAAGGACCGTATGCAGATGGCTGTGTTTCCTCCCGACTCGGGAATTGGCAAACACGCCGTCACCCACTACTATGTATTGGAGCGTTTTTCCTACGTGAGCCTCGTGAAATGTATTCTCGAAACGGGTCGCACTCACCAAATACGCGTCCACATGAAGCATGTGGGCCATGTGCTTTTCAACGATGAGCGTTACGGCGGCGAACAGATTCTGCGAGGCACACAGTTCACCAAGTACAAGCAATTCGTGGAAAACTGTTTCAAGATTTGCCCTCGCCAAGCTCTCCATGCCAAGACACTCGGCTTCGTTCATCCTCGCACAGGCAAGGAAATGAATTTCGACTCGGAATTGCCAGCCGACATGAAACTGCTGATAGAAAAATGGAGAGGCTACACGGTGAACAGATAAGTATTCAACAAACAAACATAACACAAAAAAATGAAAAAGATTATTGCAATCATTGCTGGTGGCGACTCCTCAGAACACGACGTATCGCTTCGCTCTGCCGCTGGCATCAATTCATGGCTCGACCGCGACAAGTTCATTGTCTATACGGTTGAGATTTCCAGCAAGGCATGGGAGGCTCATCTTGCCGATGGCAGCAAGAGCCCTGTCAATCGCCACGACTTTTCCTTCATGGACAACGGAGAAAAAATCATACCCGACTACGCATACATCACCATTCATGGCACACCAGGAGAAGACGGCATCCTGCAAGGCTATTTCGACCTGCTTCATATCCCCTACTCCACCAGCAATGTGCTCGTGGAAGCAATGACCTTCAACAAGTTCGCGCTCAACCAATATCTCAAGAGCTTCGGCATTCGCGTGGCAGACAGCATGTTGATTCGCGAAGGACAAACGGTGAGCGACGAAGACGTCGTTTCGCGCATCGGTCTGCCTTGCTTCATTAAGCCCAACGCAGGTGGTTCCAGCTTTGGCGTAACGAAGGTGAAGACCGCCGAGCAGATTCAGCCAGCCATTGCCAAGGCCATGAAAGAAAGCCCCGAAGTGATGATTGAAAGTATGCTCGTGGGAACAGAAATTGCCAACGGCGTATATAAGGCAAAAGACGGTGTGCATGTGCTGCCTATCACCGAAGTGGTTTCGCACAACGAATTCTTCGACTACGATGCCAAGTACAATGGTGCTGTGGAAGAAATCACGCCAGCACGTCTGCCAGAAGAAACGACAGAGCGCGTGAAGAAACTCACCGCTGCCATCTACGACATCATTGGTGCCAGCGGTCTTGCCCGCATCGACTACATCATTTCGCACAACAAGAATGCACAGGGCGAGGACATCAACATCATCAACCTCCTCGAAGTCAACACCACCCCTGGCATGACAGCCACATCCTTCATTCCTCAGCAAGCCGCCTACGCCAAGATTGAGATGAAGGACATGCTTTCCGACATCATTGCCGTGAAGCTCTCTTAAGAGTTTTCCCAAGCAAGAGCATCCATTCAGAACCCCAAAAAACAAGAAGAAGCCATGAACATTCACGATTTCGACGACATTCGTCCTTATCTGCCAGAGGAATTGCCCGAAGTGTATGACCGTTTGCTTGCCAATCCTGATTTCCTGTCCGCGCTCAAGACGGTCTATCAGAACATCCCGATAGAACAGGTGGCAGCCTTGATTCGCTCCACCAAGACAGCACAGGAATTGCAAGCCAAACTCGTCTATCCCGTTCTCACACAGCTTCTCAAACATGCCTCAGCAGGACTGACATCAGACTTCTCCTCCGTGGTCAACGACACGGAAAAGACGAGATGCCACACGTTTGTCTCCAATCACCGCGACATTGTGCTCGACTCAGCCTTCCTCTGCTATGTGCTGCAAGACAACGGATTGACTACAGCGGAAATTGCCATCGGCGACAATCTGCTCATCAAACCGTGGATTCGCGAGTTGGTGCGTGTCAACAAGTCGTTCATCGTGCAGCGAGCACTCACCATGCGCCAGATGCTCTTAGCTTCCGTCAAGCTCTCACGATACATGCACTTTGCCATCACGGAAAAGCATGAAAACCTATGGATTGCCCAGCGCGAAGGACGTGCCAAGGACTCCAACGACCGCACACAGGAGAGCGTACTGAAGATGATGGCAATGGGTGGAGACCTGCGAGAACTCAACATCGTACCGCTTTCCATCAGTTACGAGTTCGATCCTTGCGACTATCTCAAGGCACAGGAGTTCCAGAACAAGCGCGACATCGAAGGCTTCAAGAAGAGTCAGCAAGACGACCTCGACAACATGCGCACTGGCATCTTCGGTCCGAAGGGACACATCCACTACCATGCAGCTCCATGTATCAACGACTGGCTCGACACCTTGCCAACCGACATGCCAAAGGCTGATTACTACAAAGCGGTGGCTGAGCACATCGACCAGGAGATTCATTCGCATTACCAGCTCTACCCTAACAACTACATTGCAGCCGACTTGCTTCGTGGAAGCAACAGCTTTGCTGACAAATACACGGCTGAACAGAAGTTGCAATTCGAAGGGTACATGCAGAAGAAACTCTCGATGGTGCAGTTGGACAAGCCCGACATGCCGTTCCTCACCGAGCGTTTCCTCACGATGTATGCCAACGTGGTTTTCAATCACGAAGAAGCAACAAGAAACCAATAGAAGCACATGAGAAAGACCATTCCAACATTCTTCAAGTTATTCATGCTCAGCGGATTCATCCTGCTGTTCACTGCTTGTTCGAACGATGACGACTACACCTATCCCTCCGTCGTGACAGAGCTGGTGGATGCCACATCGAATGCAGACAAGACCATCGCCTACATCACAAGAGATAACGGCGAAATACTCTACTTGAAGAATCAGCGGATTGGTGCCTCAGCAGCTGACAGCACCTATCGTTGCATCACCGTGTACGAAGTGGTGAAAGACGAGAGTGGCAAGGCAACGCAGTATGCCAAGATTTATCAACTGCAAAACATCTTTTCATCTTTCCCTGTTGCCGCTGACCGTCTGAAAACGCATGAGCACAGTCCTGTGCATGTGTATAGCACATGGCAGACCGACCGCTACTTCAACATGAATTTTGGTTATCTCACGACCAGCGTAGCGTCCCACAAATTTGCCTTCAGCATCGATAGCACTACTGTCTCAGCCTCAACAGGCAAAACAATCATGCACGTCAGTCTGATTCACCAGCGACCAACGACCGACCCCGAGTCATACACACAAAAATCATATCTCAGCCTTCCGCTTTATCACGTGAAAGACAAAGCCGACAGCCTTTTCTTCTTTGTCAACACGAACGAAGGCGAGAAACAATACAAAATGGGACTGTAAGCAGAACAACATTGCTTACAGTCCCATTTTTTCCTTTATCGTCTTGTCTGATTGTCAGTTCTTGAAAGAATGGATAGGTGCAGGAATGCGTCCACCTCTATCCACGAAACGATTGCACGCGAATGAATTGACTGGCATGACAGGCGCATAGCCCAACAATCCGCCAAATTCCACCGTGTCGCCCACATCCTTCCCAACGACAGGAATGATGCGCACAGCCGTGGTTTTCTGATTGACCATACCAATCGCCGATTCGTCGGCAATGATACCCGCAATCGTCGTGCTCGGCGTGTCGCCAGGAATGGCAATCATATCCAGTCCCACCGAACAAACACAAGTCATCGCTTCCAGTTTTTCAATGGTCAGCGCACCTGCATTCACAGCATCAATCATGCCTTGGTCCTCGCTCACAGGGATGAAAGCACCCGACAATCCGCCCACATAGCTCGATGCCATCACACCGCCCTTCTTCACTTGGTCGTTGAGCAGAGCCAAAGCCGCCGTGGTTCCTGGAGCACCAGCCCTTTCTACACCAATGCACTGAAGGATGTCGGCAACGGAATCGCCAATAGCTGGGGTCGGTGCCAAACTCAAATCGATGATGCCGAACGGAATGTTGAGTCGCTTCGAAGCCTCCTGAGCCACAAGCTGTCCCACACGCGTAATCTTGAAGGCCGTGCGCTTGATGGTTTCGCAAAGCACCTCGAAGTTCTGCAAGCCGTCCTTGTCCATTTGTTCCAGAGCATACTTCACCACGCCTGGACCACTGACACCCACATTGATGATGGCATCGGCTTCGCTCACACCGTGGAACGCGCCAGCCATAAACGGGTTGTCGTCGGGAGCATTGCAAAGCACCACCAGTTTGGCGCAGCCCAAGGAATCGCGGTCCTTCGTCGCCTCAGCCGTTTCCTTGATGATGTCGCCCATCAGTCGCACCGTGTCCATATTGATGCCAGTCTTCGTACTACCCACAATCACAGAGGAACAGATGCGCTCCGTGGTTGCCAAAGCCTCAGGGATGGAACGGATGAGCAGTTCGTCGGAACGTGTCATGCCTTTCGACACCACAGCACTGAATCCACCGATGAAGTTCACGCCCACTTCATGCGCAGCACGGTCGAGCGTTTGGCAAATCTTCACGTAGTCGTTAGGCGTGTGGCAGCAGGCACTTCCCACAATCGAGATGGGCGTCACCGAGATGCGCTTGTTGACAATCGGGATGGCAAATTCGTGCGAGATTTCCTCACCCGTCTTCACCAAGTCGCGAGCCCTCGTCGTCACCTTGTCGTATATCTTCTGGCAACAAGCCTCCAAGTCGGAGTCGGCACAATCCAGCAGACTGATTCCCAGCGTGATAGTTCGCACGTCGAGATTCTCCTGCTCAATCATTTTGTTGGTTTCGATAACCTCTGAAATGTTAATCATAAGAGCCTGCCTTAAATCCTGTGCATTTTACTGAAAATATCCTCCAACTGGCACTTCACCTGCACGCCAGTACGCGTGCCCACCTCTGCCAGTTCGTCAGCAACCGTGTTGAATGGCGATGTGCATTTCGACATATCGACAATCATCATCATGTTGAAAAACTCCTGAACGATGGTTTGCGAAATATCCAGAATGTTAATGTTCTTGTCTGCCAAATACGTGCAGACCTTGGCAATGATACCCACCGTGTCCTTGCCAACAACCGTTATAATAGCACGAGTCATAATTTTCTTGTTTGAATCAATTTGGCCACAAAGTTACACATCATTTTTGTAAACGCAAGCAATTTTCTCCCATAAATTCCTCATATCTCGGAAAAAAGGGTTAACTTTGCACTTCAAATTCCATTGAAAGAAATGAGCATTTCTGACATCATAACCGAAGAGAAATCAACGAGTTTTTCCTTTGAAGTGTTACCGCCACTCAAGGGAAACGGAACAGCCAGCTTGTTCCGCACCATCGACTTGCTCAAAGAGTTCGGACCCAAGTACATCAACATCACCACGCACCGCAGCGAATACGTGTATAACGAGCAGCCCGACGGCACCTTCACGCGTTCCCGTCTGCGCCGTCGTCCAGGCACCATCGCCGTGGCTTCTGCCATCATGCGCAAGTACGACATCAAGGTCGTGCCCCACGTCGTTTGCAGTGGATTCACCAAGGAAGACATCGAGTACATGCTGCTCGACCTCCAGTTCCTCGGCATCAAGGACCTGCTCCTGCTGCGTGGCGACAAGGCAAAGGACGAATCCCGCTTCGAGCCAACACCTGGAGGCTATTCCCACACCACCGAACTCATCCAGCAAGTGAACCAATTCAACGATGGTTTCTTCATGGACGGCACTCCCATCAAGCATCCTGGCACACCCTTCTCCTTCGGAGTGGCATGTTATCCAGAGAAGCATGAGGAAGCACCCAACATCGGCTACGACATGCAAATCCTCAAGCGCAAGCAGGAAATGGGAGCCGACTACGCCATCACGCAGATGTTCTTCGACAACTCGAAATACTTCCGTTTCGTGAAAGAAGCTCGTGCAAACGGCATCACCATCCCCATCATCCCTGCATTGAAACCACTCAGCAAGCTCTCCCAGTTCACCGTGGTGCCTAAGACATTCCACCTCGACCTGCCCGAAGCACTGAGCAAGGAGGCAGAAAAATGCAAGACAGACGAGGAAATGAAGCAACTCGGCATCGAATGGGGCATTGCACAGTGCAAAGAACTCATCGAGCACGGTGTGCCATCCATCCACTTCTACACCATGTCGGCTGTCGATTCCATTCGTCAAATCGCAACCGCCATTTATTAAGCACCCAAGCGCTATTTCGATTCAACTATATGCGCGAGCCCTCGTTATTTCAATAGCGAGCCCTCGTCTGAACGACAACGAGCCCTCGTTACGAAAACGTTGAGCCCTCGTCCGTTCAGTCAATCCTAACAAAATCCTCACTGATTACCCACGACTGATTCACATCGTCAACACATGCAGTTCACCGACATCATAGGCCAAGAAGCCATCAAGCATAAACTCATCAAGGACGCACAGAATGGACGCGTGCCTCATGCGCTCATGCTCTGTGGCAAAGAGGGTTGCGGTGCGTTGCCTTTGGCAGTGGCTTTCGCCCAGTATCTGCTTTGCACGGGCAAGATGCCGCAGGACAATGGCCCCAGCATGTTTGGCGACCCCGAACCAGTTGCCCCACTCGACCACGCTTGCGGACACTGCAACGCCTGCGTCATGGCTGAGAAACTACAGCATCCCGACCTCCACTTCGCCTTCCCCATCTTCAAGAAGAAGGCAGGCAAGGTCAACCTCTGCGACGACTTCCTCACAGAGTGGCGCGAACTGCTCCTCGACAATCCCTATTTCGGTTACGCCGAATGGATGAAAGCTTCGGGAGCCGAGAACCAGCAACTCCTCATGTATGTGGAAGAGAGCGATGCCATAGCCCGCAAACTCTCGCTCAAGTCGAGTCAAGGAGGCTACAAAGTGTGCATCATCTGGCTGCCTGAGAAGATGCACGAATCCTGTGCCAACAAGATGCTCAAGCTTTTGGAAGAACCGCCTCAGCAAACGGTGTTCCTCTTGGTCAGCGAGCGTCCCGACCTCGTGCTGCAAACCATCCGCAGCCGCACACAGATGATTGACGTTCCCGTCCTTCCAGAAAAGGAAATCGAACAGGCACTCATCGCCAGGAACGGCATTGCAGAGAACGAAGCCAAGCGCATTGCACACATTGCCAACGGCAGCATGACAGCAGCACTGCGTGCCATCACCAGCGACACGGACGAATCGGAATACTTCGAACTCTTCGTCCGACTCATGCGACTCTCCTACATGCGAAAGGTGAAGGAAATGAAGGAATGGAGCGAAGAGGTGGCATCCTTAGGACGCGAACGACAGAAGACTTTCCTCGTCTATTGCCAGCGTCTGCTGCGCGAGAACTTCATCTACAACTTCCATCGCCCCGTCCTCAACTACATGAACGAGGAGGAAAGCCAGTTCGCCGTCAAGTTCGCCCCCTTCATCAACGAGCGCAACGTCATCGGCATCATGACGGAGCTTTCCCTCGCACAACGAGACATCGAGCAGAATGCGAACCCCAAGATTCTCTTCTTCGATTTTGCCCTGAAAATGATTGTATTAATTAAAAACCGATAAGCAAACATACACATACACTCACAACACTTATGTCTGACTATCAAATCTGCTGCGGAGGCGGACGCGGACTTTGCGCAAAAGGCTGCAATCGCCAAACCGACAAGCTCAACACATACGACTGGCTCGCCGACCTGCCCGACAACGCGGCAATGAGCAACATTGTGGAGGTGCAGTTCAAGCCACCTCGCAAGGGATATTTCATCAACTCCAACAATCTCGACCTCGCAAAAGGGGACATCGTGGCAGTGGAGGCAAACCCAGGTCACGACATCGGCACCGTCACCATGACGGGACGACTCGTGGCACTGCAAATCAAGAAAGCCAACCTCAAGCCCGACGTGGAACTCAAGCGTATCTATCGCCGTGCCCGCAACGTCGATATGGAGAAATATCGCGAAGCAAAAGCCCTCGAACACGAGACGATGATTGAATCACGCCAAATCGCACTCGACCTCGGCTTGAAGATGAAGATTGGCGATGTGGAATACCAAGGCGACGGCAACAAAGCCATCTTCTACTACATCGCCGACGAACGCGTCGATTTCCGCCAACTCATCAAGGTACTGGCTGAGCGTTTCCGTGTGCGCATCGAAATGAAACAGATTGGCGCTCGTCAGGAAGCAGGACGCATCGGTGGTATCGGCCCATGCGGTCGAGAGCTATGCTGTGCTACGTGGATGACGAATTTCTCCAGCGTGAGCACCAGTGCCGCACGTTTCCAGGACATCTCCCTCAATCCGCAAAAACTGGCAGGACAATGCGCCAAGCTGAAGTGCTGCCTCAACTACGAGGTGGACCAATACGTTGAGTCGCTCAAGCGACTGCCATCACGCGAAATCACCCTCCACACCAAGGACGGCGAATACTTCTTCTTCAAGGCAGACATCCTTGCGCACCTCATTACCTACTCAACCGACAAGCACGTGCTTGCCAACGCGCACACCATATCTTCCCGTCGCGCCTTCGAAATCATCAGCATGAACCGCGAGGGACTGAAACCAGAAGCGCTCACCGAGAACGGCGAACCAATTCGCGAAGAGTCGAAAGACCTGCTCGACCAGGAGAACATCAATCGCTTCGACCGTTCACGCTCCAACAAGAAGAACAAGCGACGCAAAGGCGAGGATGCCGAAAAGCGCAACGATGCCAAACCAGCTAAAAAGCAGAACGCTACAAAGGAAGTTGCCGCCTCCAACCCTGCCAAAGAAAACAAGGACGACAAGAACGCAGCTCCTGCACCATCTGCCAACGAAGCAGCACCAGCCAATCGACCACGCAGAAACAAGCCAAACCGTCCGAATCGTCCCAACAACCCTTCCAACAATTCTTCCAACCAAGCTCCCAAATAGCATTGACACGCTTCGTTAACATAACCTTGCTTCTCGTCCTCTTCCTCTCCCTCGCAGCCTGCACACACCACACCGAAGTGGAGCACCTGCAAGAGAAAGAGGGCGAGAAAATCTTTTTCGACAAGTTTGCAGCTGTCGATGAACAGTCGTGGCAGAAGTCTGACACATTATTTATATATATACCAGAGCAGACCAAACCGATTGACACCGACCTGCTCCTCACCGTGCGCACCACCAACGCCTACCCCTACCGCAACCTCCAGTTGCGAGTGGCATTGCAGGAAATCCCCAATCCCGTGCGCTACCAACGCATCCACACCACCCGTGGACACGTCTTCGTGGAGGACACCACCGTACACATCAGACCAAAGCATTGGTGGATGACGCCCAAAAAGGTGTATAAGGAAACATTCCCCATTGTCAGTTCGGACACGCTCGTCGAAATCGTCCAAATGGCACGTCCCGTGCGCACCGACCGCCTCGACTTCAACATCTTCGATGCCCTCGACCGCACGGCAGGCAAAGGCATACTCCATTACGAAACCCATGCACAGCCCTACACCATCCACCTCAGTGGATGCCGAACCTATCGCCTTGCCATCACCCACACCATGCGCGACCCACAGCTTGCTGGCATATCCGACATAGGCATTCGTCTCTCCAAGAAAAAACAATGAATTTGCCCTCCAATACAGTGCAAAGAGTCCCTTTTCTACCTCTCAACTCAACAAAATGCAACGATATTCATATTTTTTTCTTCAAAAATTTTGCAGATTAAATAAAAACCCCTACCTTTGCACCCGCAAACGAAAAACAATGGTGCCATAGCTCAGTAGGTAGAGCATCGGACTGAAAATCCGTGTGTCCCCGGTTCGAATCCTGGTGGTACCACAAAAAGAGACAACCTTAGGTTATCTCTTTTTTGTTTTTATACTCTTAAAATCACTTTTTCATCGCTTTCAGCATTTCTTCGGCATAGCGCTTGCCAATCATGCGATAGCCTTCGGCAGTGAAATGAAGGCGGTCGGGGGCACCTGGGCAACCCTTCGAACTGACCACACGGCAGTTCTTGATGGTTTGTGGCAAGGTCTGGATGATGTCGTTCATGGAGGCACAAGCACCATTGAATTCCTTGCTTAGCACCTCGCCTGCAATCAGTGGCACATCGGCAGCATTCAGATGGAGGTCGTTGAGCAAGTCGTTATACACCTTATTTACTTTAGCAGGCCATTGCTTATCGCCCGTGTTGGAGCAGCCCTGATGGAGCAGGATGCCCTTGATGACTCCCTGATGGCTGGCACGAAGCGCACATTCGAGCACACGCAGATAAGGAATGTCGTCGTAGGCGTGCATGAAATTCTGGAACCAACCTGCTTCTCGTCCAACGGTGGCAGGGTCGTATTCCTTGAAGAGATGCTCGATTTTGCAACCACCGATTGCCACATGGATAACTCCCACACGGATAGAGTCAGGTAGCTTCTCCACCATCGTCCGTCCGAAATAGTCGGCAGGAGTCAGACCCGTGAAAGGACGGCAGAGAGGAGGCGTGGCGGTGTACCACTGGAACTTCTTGCGCTCCTCACCACGATAATTGCCCGTGTTGGCAGGGAAATCCACGGCAGCCATCATCTGGAAACGGTCGGACACACCCTCATAGTCCTGGTCCTCAGGACGGGCAGCACCTTCCATGTTCGACTGTCCTATACAAATGTAAATGTAGAAATTAGGGTCAATCTTCGACCTGAAATGCTCCGACTGCGAGAGGAAATCATCCGTGGTTTGAGCATTGCCATACATCTTCGAAGCATCGTTCTGGGCATGAGCCGTCGATGCCATCAGCAGCAGCGAAAGGGAAATCCATGCTGCACGAAAATTGAATACATGTTTCATAAGTCTTTGTTATTTAGTTTCAAATGATTTCCGTGCAAATTTAGAGAAAAGCAGAAGAACGAGGAAAAAATGGTGTAACAAATGCTTTCGATTTTGATTCCAACACTCCAAAAGCCGATGATTTTCAGACAGACACGAAAAAAGTTCAAGAAATAGATGGCAGGACCGAAAAAATGTCGTAACTTTGCAGCCGCTTTAGCGAAGCCGCTGGCGAGGTGCCACACTGCGGTGGCAGTTTTAGAGAGACTCGTGATATGCTTCGTTGGAACAAATAAACAATTTTAGAAAGAACAATTCACAGTAAAATGGATTTAATTAAAGTTGCTGAAGAAGCATTTGCTACAGGCAAAGAGTTCCCAAAGTTCAAGGCTGGTGACACCATCACCGTAGCTTACAAAATCATCGAAGGTTCTAAGGAGCGTATCCAGCTCTACCGCGGTGTAGTTATTAAAATTTGTGGCGAAGGCAACAAGAAGCGTTTCACCGTTCGCAAGATGTCAGGAACAGTGGGCGTTGAGCGTATCTTCCCTATCGAATCACCAAACATCGACTCCATCGAAGTCAACAAGGTGGGTAAGGTTCGTCGCGCTAAGCTCTACTACCTCCGCAACCTCACTGGTAAGAAGGCTCGTATCAAGGAAAAGCTCTCTGGCAAGAAGACCGAGAAGTAATTCAGCCTTTCAAATCTTCCTACCGCACAGCGGTACGTCTCCTCATCGAGATAACCTACAAGAAACATCTGCATGGGCAATCCGTGCAGATGTTTTTTTGTTTCTACCCATGCGAACGAAACTTTCACATCCTGGCATTCAAACATTCCTTCTTTGAGGAGAAAATCTTTCTGAAGCACAGAAGAAGAAAAGCAAAGCAAGCTCTGCAAAGAAAACTCCGAAAGTGTTCCGAGGGCAGAGGCGTACAGCTTCTTTCGTCCATTCTGCGCTTGTTGTTCAACAAATTCGTTCTTGAGAACTTGAATAAATGGAAAACAAGTAGTATATTTGCACACAAATAATGAGAGTTATACTACTACAATTCAGAAAATTCTTGGTTTCTGCGTTGGCTCTATTCTTGTCGCTCCATGCGCTTGCCAACCCCACGTTTGCCACAAAGAATGTTTCCGCCAAGCGTAGCGGACAGGTCAACGGCAAACTGAGTTCAAATTTTTATGAGGACAGCTTCTCTGCGTCCCACATCTCCGTGACTAATTTCCAGCAGTTCGCGCCTGCCGACACCATTTGATGAAGACAGCCGACTATGGCAGCGGTCCCGAAACGCCGTGGGTCATCGGCGGCAACGGACTGGTGCTGGGCAAGAGCTGTCTGCGCAACATGGCGAACCCCAAGCAAGGTCTCGACGGCGAAGACAACCAGCCCGACACCTACGAAGGCATGTACTGGAACGAGCGGGACAAATATAACATGATGGGCGTACAGAACAAGTTCTACTATCTGCTCTGCGAAGGTGGCAAGGGCACCAACGACAAGGGCACCGACTACGACATGACGGGCATCGGCATCGAGAAGGGTATGCAGATAGCCTATCTGACGCTGACAAAATACTGCTCACCTGAGTCAGACTATTCCAACATCCGCGACAGCTGGCTGAAGGCAGCGCAAGAGCTGTATGGCGAGAACGGAGCCGAGGCGGAGGCAGTGGCAAACGCATGGACGGCAGTGGGCATCAACGGTTCGGTGCCTACAGGCATCGACACCTTGTGCGCTGGCAGCACACAAGGCAGCCATTCCTCCGCATGGTTCACCATCGACGGCCGTCGCCTCGACTCACAGCCAACGCAGAAGGGAGTGTATATCTATCATGGAAAGAAGATTGTCAGATGACATGGGGTTCATCCTCCGATTGGCCATACTTCCTGAGATTTCTTGACTGAGCAAAGAAATAATGCACAAAGAAATTGCCCAATCAAAAAAAACTTTCTAACTTTGCATCATTGAATAAAAAGAACGTGCTTTTACTATGGGAAAATTGGTCATAAACTCGTATGATGAATTTGCATCACACTTAGGTGAAGTGCTGGGAACCAGCGATTGGCAGGTAGTGACTCAGGAAAGAATCAACCTCTTTGCTGATGCCACCCTCGACCATCAGTGGATACATGTTGACGTGGAGAGAGCAAAGGTGGAAAGCCCTTACAAATCGACCATTGCTCACGGCTACCTCACGCTTTCATTGCTTCCACACCTGTGGAACGAAATCATCGAAGTGAACAACCTGAAGATGATGGTGAACTACGGAATGGACAAGATGCGTTTCGGTCAGCCAGTCATCACAGGCAGCAGCGTGCGCCTCGTTGCCTCTCTGCACTCGATTGCCAACTTGCGCGGCACGTGCAAGGCGGAAATCAAATTCTCACTCCAAATCAAGGATGCACGCAAACCTGCGCTTGAAGGCATTGCCACATTCCTCTATTATTTCAACAACTAAACTCATCCTCCGAAGGGCATCATGCAATGGGAATAAAGAATGAAGATTTCACAGTACTCTGTTCATCGCATGAGTAATTTTCATTCTTCATTCTTCATTTTCTATTCTTCATTAAAGAAATCGTTTGCTGCTTCATCTGACAGATTTGTGCAAATCGAGAGTTAAGCAACTGATGATATGTCTGATTGCTTATTTGTGCTGTAGCTCATGGGCTACGGCACAAATTGTTGTGTCTGAACAGCAAGTCGAAGACATCGAAAACATCGACTCACTGAAGGCTGAAAACATCGACTCCCTGAAGACTGAAACCACCGTCTCCTTACAGGCAGACACACTTCAAAATCCACGCGAAGAAACGAAGAACGTAGCAGAGAAAATCTTCGAATTCATCGGAAGAATTTTCACCAAATACCCAAAATTCGAAGACGACCTCGCCGACTCGCTCAACGTGAGCACAGAGGAGTTCGACAAGATGAGCCAGCACAAGAAGAAGAAGTTGCTCTTAGACTTCCTTGGGGAGAAATTCAACGACTGGAACCGCATCGACACCACCTACATCACGCCACAGAAATACAACTGGGCGGTGATGATACAAAACACCAACACCTTCGAAAATTTCAACATCCGCAGCCGTGGCGATTCGAAGCAGATGCTCAACCTGGCTCCTCGTCCCACGTTCCGCTTGGGTGGTTACTTCGGTTGGCGTTGGCTCTTCCTGGGCTACACCTTCGACGTGGGCGGACTCTTAGGGCACAAAAGCGCGCAAAAGCAGAAGACTGCCTTCGACCTGAGCTTCTACACCTCGAAAGTGGGAGTCGATCTCTTCTATCGCGAAACGGGAAACAACTACAAGGTGACCAACCTGAAAAGTATTGTGAAATACGACCCCAAAGTGCCAGACCAGTTCGACGGGCTCAACCTGCAAACACGCGGTGTGAACATCTACTACATCTTCAACCACCACTATTTCTCCTACCCAGCCGCCTTTTCACAAAGCACCGTGCAACGGAAATCCTGCGGTTCGTTCAAGTTGGGATTCTCGTTCACACACCACAGACTCTCGCTCGACGAGTCGAAAATCTCAGCCCAGCTGCGCCCATACATCGACGAATCGCTGCTGTTCAACTCTGTCATCTACAACGACTACAACATCAACTTCGGCTACTCCTACAACTGGGTCTTCGCCAAGAACTTCCTCTTCTGCGCATCGTTCAGTCCAGGTTTTGCCTACAACGTGACGCACTACGATGCTGAAAACACGCCTTCCACCCAGGAAGACGACAACCAGAGCAACCTGCTTTCATGGTTCAAGTTCCGCAAACTCAGCATTGACTACATCATCCGACTGGGTTTGGTGTATAACGACACGAAATACTTTGCAGGACTTTCTTTCATCATCCACACCTTCAACTACAAGAACCAGCAAATTCGTCTGAACAACTCCTTCGGTTCGCTCAACTTCTACGTCGGCTTCAATTTCAAGAAGAAAAAGAAATTCAGATAGATATACAATCAAAAGAGTCAACAAAAGAACACAAATGCACTCAAAAAAGTTTCTACGGAGGATAGGAGTAAAGGAGAAAAAAATCCAAACCTCCTATCCTCCGTAGAATTTAAAAAAAACACAAATAAAAATGTCAATCGATTTACAAATTAAAAATAAGACTTTTTACAAACGAACACGAAAGGCAAGTTTTTCGGCAAAATAAAACACGTTTTCAACAAAAATAAAATAAATTTATAAATTTCTTGCAGGAAAATTTGCAGATGTTTAAAAAAATGGTTTACTTTGCAAGTACAAAATAAAAACGACAAAACTTTCCAAAAAAAACGGAGCAAAACAGATTAGTTTATGATTACTCCGTGGAATAGTTTCGAACCAGTTAAGCCGAAATTATCTCCCAAATTAATCATTATAAGCAGTAATTTAATTTAAAAGTATTGTAAACTCATTCTGACAGTACACACAAAACACGACAAAGGAAGCCTCACATCGAGAGATGCGAGGCTTTCGTTTTCATATCCATATCATAGTTGCAGAAAGTCGCTTTCAACGTCAGAGGAACGCATGAAAGGATAGACTGAAGCGCGCATGGGATTCAACTATACGTCCGAGGGCTCGTTATCGAAATGGCGAGGGCTCGGCGTTGCGACAGCGAGGGCTCGCTTGAATTGAAACGAGGGCTCGACAATTGACTTGCACGCCAATAAAGATTCAGTAGAATCGAATACTTCGTCAAGCCAAACTTAGGAAAGAAATTAGAAGATTACCGTCCTTGGACGCTTGGGGCAACGCTCCCAAGAATTACAATAATTATTTCAGAAACAATGTGTTTTTTTAACGCGAATATATCGTGAATTAACCACGAATTAATCGTAAATTATATTTGCCTGAGAAAAAAATATTCACGAAAAATTCGCGGATAATTCACGGAAATTCACGTTGAAAAAAACTTTAACGCGAATTAATCGTAAATTAACCGCGAATTATTCGTAAATTAAATTTGTCTGAGAAATAATATTCACGAAAAATTCACGGACAATTCACGGAAATTCACGTTGAAAAATCTTTAACGCGAATTAATCGTAAATTAACCGTGAATTTTTCGTAAATTAAATATGTCCGAAAAAAAATTCACGAAAAATTCGCGGATAATTCACGGAAATTCACGTTGAAAAAAACTTTAACGCGAATTAATCGTAAATTAACCGCGAATTATTCGTAAATTAAATTTGTCTGAGAAATAATATTCACGAAAAATTCACGGACAATTCACGGAAATTCACGTTGAAAAAATCTTTAACGCGAATTAATCGTTAATTAACCGCGAATTAATCGTAAATTAAATATGTCCGAAAAAAATTCACGAAAAATTCGCGGACAATTCACGGAAATTCACGTTGAAAAATCTGTAACGCGAATTAATCGTTAATTAACCGCGAATTATTCGTAAATTTTATATTTGACTGAAAATAATATTCACGAAAAATTCGCGGACAATTCATGGAAATTCACGTTGAAAAATCTTTAACGCGAATTAATCGTAAATTAACCGCGAATTAATCGTAAATTAAATATGTCTGAGAAAAAAATTCACGAAAAATTCGCGGACAATTCACGGAAATTCACGTTGAAAAAATCTTTAACGCGAATTAATCGTTAATTAACCGCGAATTAATCGTAAATTAAATATGTCCGAAAAAAATTCACGAAAAATTCGCGGACAATTCACG
>Ga0247608_10004012_pt1 | contig 16772 bp, 15 predicted proteins | sample 176DNAGHGlowgp2_FD_193490 | JGI IMG/M metagenome (GOLD analysis project Ga0247608, IMG submission 193490) | Sheep rumen microbial communities from Palmerston North, Manawatu-Wanganui, New Zealand - 1766 DNA GHGlow gp2 | ecosystem: Host-associated > Mammals > Digestive system > Stomach > Rumen ... | reverse complement strand
TTGTATTGCGAAAATAATAGAAATTATAATAATTATACTTAATATAAAAAAAACTATATAAATTAATTTATTTTTCATTTTTATCACCAAACTCATTATATAGTATATTTATTTTTTTTTCAATTGGGGACGGTCCTTTTTTGCAAATTTTTTCATTTGGGGACGGTTCTTTTTTGTAAATTTTTAATTACTAGTTAAACTTATAGATATATATTTTAAAATGGAGTGCGTAAGCGTTTAACCGGAGCGAAGCGTGGGGCGTTCTGGAGCAATTGACAGATATCGTTCAATTATATAATATATTATATAATTGAACATATGCGAATTGCGACACCAAACGGAATGATAAAATATATATTTATAAGTCTCAATAATACTAAAATGATGTGCGGTTAAACAGGATTAGCTATTTATTTACATAATATTTGCAAAAAAGGACCGTCCCCAAATGAAAATTTTTTCAAAAAAGGACCGTCCCCAAATGAAAATTAGTTTTTCTTTCTATTTGAAAACAATGCTATCATTGGGAATAGTTCTAGTCTTCCACAAAGCATTCCAAAACTTAAAACTAACTTAGATAGATTACTAAAGCCTGCAAAATTTGAAATATCAAAACATAATCCTACATTTGCAAATGTTGTAAATACAGCATTTATAGTAACCTCTAAAGAAAATTTGTCAAAAGCAACTATAAAAATAATAATTAGAATTAGGATTATATACATTTGTATAAATGTATTTGTGTTTTTTACTGTTTCTTCTGATACTTTTTTGCCTTCAAATTTGATTATTTCAACACTATTTGGATGTATCATTTTTGTTAAATCTCTTTTTATTGATTTAATTGAAATAATGATTCTAGAGACTTTCATTCCTCCACATGTACTGCCAGCACATGCACTAATTATCATTAATACTAAACATACTACTCTACTTGTTGTAGGATAAATATTTACATTCCCTATACTATATCCTGTACTTGTAATTAATGAACTTATATGGAAAACCGCTTCCATAAATGTTTGTTTTACATTTCTTATAATAGGAAATGTATCTATAAAAATAATTAACACTGAAACAATATATATTAAAATATACGCTCTCAATTCTTCACTTTTAAGTACACTTTTTAAATCTTTCATAATGATTAAAAAATATATGTTAAAGTTTACTCCAAATAAAAACATAAAAATTGCTACAACATATTTACTAAATACCGAATAACTTGCAATTGATGAATTTAATACTGAAAATCCACCTGTTCCAGCTGTTCCCATACTTATAAGTAGACTATCAAAAAAACTCAATCCACCTATTTTTAATAGTGTTATTTCTACAATAGTAAGAAAAACATAAATTCCATATAAATATGCTAATGTCTTTTTTATACCTGGAACAAGCTTTGAAACTGTAGGTCCAGGCATTTCTGCTTTTAAAACATGCATAGATTTATCATTTCTGGATAATGGAATTATTGCCATTACAAATGCAAGTACTCCCATTCCTCCAATAAAATGTGTAAAACTTCTCCAAAATAATATACTTTTATTTAATATTTCAACATCTCTAAATATAGTAGCTCCTGTTGTTGTAAATCCTGAAACAGTTTCAAATAATGCATCTATATATGAAGCATCTTTATTCAAAAATATAGGTAGCGCACCAATAATTGAAATTATTATCCATGATAATGCAACTATTTTTAATCCATCTTTTGCGTATATGGAATCTGTTTTTTTATATTTTACTAAGTTTAAAAGTAATCCTAAACTCAAAGAAATCATTTGCGGTATTATAAAGCAAAAAATGTTTTCTTTATAAATAATTGCTACAAGTATTGGAAAAGCAAACAATATTGAAAGACCTATTAAGACTTTTCCAATATAATTATATAATATTTTATTTTTCATTTTATTTCACCACATCATTTAATTCTTTTATTTTTCTGTTTCCTATTTTACTTATAATTAGTACTATATCATGTATTTTTATCTTGTCATTTCCTGTTGGATATATTATATGCTTTCCTCTTTGTATTCCACATATTAATATATCATTTTCAAATTTTATATCTTTAATATTTTTATCAATTCCTTTAAAGTTTTCTTTAACACTAAACTCTATTATTTCAAATATATCATCACCAAATTTATATATAGCATCACAACTACTGCTTTTACTATTTTCCATTGCTCGAACATATTTTACCACTTGATTTGCAGCAATTTTATGTGGTGTTATTACAGCATCAATATTTGCTTTTTTCTCTATTCCATTTAGATTTATGTGATTAATTTTAGTTATAATTTTAGGTACTCCAACACTACTTGCAAACATAGAATAAACAATGTTTTCTTCATCATTTCCAGTAAGTGAAACAATTGCATCACATTTTTCGATTCCCTCTTCATATAAAAAGTTTTGATTAGATGCTCGTCCATTAATTATTAACACATCATCTAATATAGTACTTAATTCTCTACATTTTTTCTTATCTAACTCAATAATTTTAACATGCATACCCATATCTGTTAATGTTTTTGCTAAATAAACTGATATTTTTGATCCACCAATTATCATTACATTTTTTGTCTTACCTGAAATCAATTTAGAAACAGTTAAAAATGTGTTTATATCTTTTCTTTTTCCAGTTATATGAATTTTATCTCCAACTATAATTTGTGTCTTGCCATTTGGAATTATAACTTCATTTTCTCTTTCAATTGCACATATAATAATTTTATTTTTTAATTTCTTAGCTATCTGTTCTACTGTTAAGTTTTTTAAAGCATTATCTTCTTTAATTCTTAACGAAATAACATCCATTCTGCCTCTTAAAAAAGATGTTGCATCAAGTGCATTTGGTATACTTAAAGATTGAGCTATCTGCATTGCAGTTAAAAATTCTGGATTAATGCTCATTGATAATCCAAGTGAATCTTTTATATAATTTATTGAATCTTTATATTCAGGTAACCTTATTCTAGCAATTGTATTTTTAGCACCAAGTTTTTTTGCGATAAGTGAACACACTATATTATCACTATCTCCACTCATTGAGCTTATTAATATCTCACAATTTTGTACTCCTGCTTCAATCAAAACATTACTGTCTAATCCATTTCCTTCTATATAGTTTATATCTTCATTATTAATAAGTGTTTCTTTTCCATCAAAATCTGTGTCTACTACAGTAACTTCATTATTCTCATTAACAAGTGCTTTGGCTAAATATTCTCCAAACTTACCTACTCCTACTACTACGATTTTCACAATTTTCTCCTTCATATTCTCTTTTTAGCACCCCTTATTATACTATTTAAAACGAGAAAAGTAAATAGCTTTGTCAATTTAGTAATTTGCATTTTTCATTTGGGGACGGTCCTTTTTTGCAAATGTTATGTAAATAACTAATCCTGTTTAACCGCACATCATTTTTTAAAATCCTATGGTTCCCCCTTTAGGGATACCCACCATACGGATTTTAAAAAACGAAATGCTGACGCGGATTAGTTATTTTTTTATTAAGTTTTACAAAAAAGGACCGTCCCCAAATGAAAATTTATTCTTCAAGTTCATGTGCTAATTTTTCAATTGCTTTAGTTTCTATCCTTGACACATAAGAACGTGATATTCCCATCATTTTTGCTATTTCTTTTTGAGTTTTTGGTTTATCTCCTTTTAATCCAAATCTTAATTCTATTATTATTTTTTCTCTATCTTTTAAGACCTCTTTAATTTTATTATACATCTTTTTTATTTTAATTTTTGTATCTACCTCTTCTTCAATACTTTTATTATCACTTTCCAATACCTCTTCTAAAGTAATTACATTATCATCTTTATCTTTACCTATTGGTTCATTTAAATAAACTTCTGAATTTAGCTTTTTAGTTGAACGCAGATACATTAGTACTTCGTTATCTATACATCTTGATACATATGTAGAAAGTTTTGAGCCTTTTTTTACATTAAAACTATTCACACCTTTAATTAAGCCAATTGTTCCTATTGAAAGTAAATCATCTTGATCTATATTTGTATTTGCATATTTTTTACAAACATGAACAACGAGTCTTAAATTTCTTTCTATAAGTAAATTACGAGCTTCCTCATCTCCATTTGCCATTTTTTCTAATGCTTGTTTTTCTTCCTCTTGAGTTAATGGCTCTGGAAATAAATTGCTTCCTGTGATATATCCGTACAACAATAATTACCGTTTTTAAAAACTGTAAAAATCCCATTAAAAAACATCCCGAAAACATCAAAAAGCACCTCCATTTTCTTCAAGATAATTATATGCCCCCATAAACTAAAAGTGCCTGACCGGGTGAAAAATTATTTTATTAAATCTGTAATGTATTGTTCTGGTTTATAATACATTTAATATAGAGTTATAAATAAACGAATTAAGAGGCCGGATGTCTAATATCCAAATTTCAACCTCCTACCTCGTTTAAGTATTTTTTAATTAGTATATTCTATATATTAAATATAACAATTAACAAGGATTGATTAAATGTTTTTTATAGATTTTTTCAAACGGTATTTTAATAGGTGCAGGAGCTATCTTGCCTGGCATAAGCAGTGGCGTATTATGTGTGATTTTTGGTATTTATGAGAGATTAATAGATGCATTTTTAGGTTTTTTCAAAAATATAAAAAGTAATTTTAAATTTCTATTTCCAATTGTATCAGGTGCAATAGTAGGAATCATTATTTTTGGAAATATTTTAAAATATCTGTTTTTTGCTTACCCTATTCAAATAAAATTTATTTTTATTGGATTAATTTTAGGAAGTATTCCTAAATTGATTAAAGATGTTCAAAAAAAATCAGATTTTAAGCCTTATTACTTAGTTTTCACATTTTTATCTCTTGCAGTTGCAATATTTCTTGTAATTTTAGAAAAAAAAATATTCATTAGGTCCTCTAATGAATATAGTTTTACATTTTTAATTATTTCAGGATTTGCAATGTCTGCAGGTGTTATCGTTCCCGGTGTTAGTAGTACTTTAATTTTAATGCTTTTAGGTGTATATGATAGCTATTTATTTAGTGTTTCTACTTTATACTTTCCTTTTTTAATCCCTTTATGCTTCGGTCTTTTTATCGGATCAATTGTTTTTATGAAAATCACAAAATATTTGTTAAATAAATTTTATGCTCAAACATTTTTTGTAATTATAGGTTTTACATTAGGCTCTATTTTTGTGCTTTACCCACGGTTTTAGTTTTGATGTAATTGGAGTAATCTCTGTATTTTGCTTGTTGTTTGGATTCATGATTGGAAGCCTTTAATTAGAATACTTAGAAGACTAAATATTTTATTTTTCAATCCCTTGGTGTCGAAATCTTTATGTACCTGTAATTTTTCTTACGAAAAATTCAGCTACAATGTCGATTTCTCCAGTCGCCCTGCGCTTCGCTCCGGTTTGCTGTCCATTGTTAAGGCTCTGCCTGTTACAATGGCAGTATGCGTTTGAGCTGTTCGCCTTACGCGGGATTTCAAAATAATATATTTAGTCTTTTACTATACTTTAATCATCTAATCATTTTTAATGAGAATCTACCATAGTATCATCTTTTTTAATCCAATCATCAATATATTCCACTCTGTACTCTATTTTTGTATCTCTCATAACCACTTTTTCAATACCAGCATTTATAATCATTCTTTTACACAAAGTACAAGGATAATTATCTTTAACATATTCCCCATTTCTTTTATTAATTCCAACTAAATATAATGTACTTCCTATCATATCTCTTCTATTTGCTGAAATTATTGCATTTTGTTCACTATGAACAGACCTACAATGTTCAAAACCTGCTCCACTTAAATCAGTTTTTTGTTTTCTTGTACAATACCCTAAATCTAAACAATTTTTTCTACCTCTTGGTGCACCTGAATAACCTGTTGAAATTATTTCATCATTTTTTACAATTACACTTCCATAATTATTTCTAAGGCATGTTCCTCTTTCTGAGATTGTTTCTGCTATATCTAAATAATAATTTATTTTGTCAACTCTTTCCATAATGCACCTCCTTTTTAATTTTGGGACAGACTTTTAACTTGGGGACAGTCCCATTTTAATTTGGGGACTGTCCCATTTTTAAAATGGGACACACTTCGTTTTCGTTTTTATACTACTACAAAAAGACAAAAAAAGCAAGAAAATTCTTGCTTTTTACACAATTATTTGCCAAAAATCTCCGGTACTAGTGACTCTAATCCTGCTAAAATTTATATCATGCAGTGCTCAGGTCTACTAATAAAGTGCAACACGGAAACTGATGCTGCTGATCGAATAGGTCGGAGTGTAGTAGACGCGGTCAGACGCCGGACTAACAGAGCCTGTATTGATGAAACTGCCTCCACGATAGCTGCAAGGACTGCCTGGGATAGTAGCTCTTTCAATTGTCCACTCCCATACATTTCCTGCTATATCACTTATGTTTTTCTGACTATTGTTTGTTATATTTGCACCTGTTGTATATAATATCCCATTTCCATTTGCTAATTGACGTTTCTTTTCACTTGATTCTACAAATCCTGGTTCATCTTCATTATATGCTTTCCATGTTGTACTTAATGTCCAACTTGACATTTTCGCATAATGACTTCCTGGTTTCAAATCAAATACAGAATTACTATAATTTCCCCAATCTGAACTATCTCCACTTTTTCCTATAAACTTTAGCACTAAATCCCATTGTACTCCCATTAATAAATTTGTATGATTACTACTGTTTGTTGTTGGTAATATCCCCTGTGCTAACTCTATTGCTTGCCCCCATTTTACCCAAGTATATGGTTGTACATTCTCTTTTATTACTGCTACATCTCCCTCTGTTGGATACTCTTTACTATTACTAGTTCCTACTCTAGCACTTATTGTAGCCTTTTCCGTTTCTTGTATTCCTGTCTCATATCTTCCTACCCAAAATCCACCATTTTGATATATAGATTTTAATACATCTTTATATTCATTTGTATAGTCTGGGACTCCTTCTCCTGCTGGTAAATGGTCAGCTAATGATGTTGGATTATTTGAAAGAGTTGAGCCTGAATATTCAGCTAAAGCTTTTGCTATTTTTATATAATCTATATTATTATTTTCTTCAACTCCTGTATAATTTGGCCCTGTTCCATCATTTGGTACTACAACCCATACAAATTCATTCCCTTTGCTATCTGTTATTACTAAGCCTTTTTCTACTGTATCTTCTCCTTCTATTCTTGTTGGTGCAAATCCTGCTGGAATTTTAATTTCTTTTTCTCCATCATTATATACTGTCTCTGTTATATTTGCTGCTGCTTCCATTGAAGCTAATTTTATTTGCTCTTCTATTTGTGACTGCTCTGTATTTTCTTTTGCTTCTCCTGCCTTTTGCAAAATTCCATTTTCTCCTGTTAACATTTGAACTGATATTCCTGCTAATATTAGTAATACAATAATTGTAACTACTAATGCAATTAAAGTTATTCCTGCAGATTTATTTTTATCAAATTTTTTCTCTTTCATCTTTTTCATCCTCTCTAATAATACATTTGTTATTTATTCTCTTTCACATTTATATTATTTTAGGATGACCTTTGTTTTTCATCTGTCTATAGTAGTTTGTATGTATTACAGCCACAATGGTTACAGCCTTTTTCATATTTATCGTTCTCCTCTTTTTATTTTTTCTCTTGTGTATTCTTCTCTTTAATTTATATTTATTTTATTATTTTGTGATTTTGTTGTCAATACATTAAAGAAAAAAGTGTGTCCCATTTCGCATAAGGGACAGTCCCTAATTGAAAAAATTGTCAAAATTCTCCGGTACCTGTGACAACATTGCCGGTATCAGTGACAACATTAAAATACTTGATTTTTCGTAAATATTTGATATAATATTTACAGAATAGAATTATGAAAGGAAAATTGCTTATGGTATTAGGAATTATTGCTGAATATAACCCATTTCATAATGGGCATTTATATCATCTTTTAAAATCAAAAGAACTTACAAAAGATAATTATGTTGTAGCAATAATTGGAGGGAACTTTACTCAGCGAGGTGAAGCTTCTTTAGTTGATAAATGGACTAAATGTGAAATGGCTCTTGATAATGGTGTAGATTTAGTAATAGAATTACCAACTCTTTATTCTGTTTCTAGCGCAGAAAATTTTGCAGATGGTGCTATTAAAATTTTAAATTCATTAAAAATAGTTGACCATATTTCATTTGGAACAGAATGTGAAGAATTAAACAAATTAAACATTCTTGCAAACACTTTATTTGAAGAGCCTAAAGAGTATAAATTATTTTTACAATCAGAATTAGATAAGGGGTTCTCATTTCCAAAAGCTAGAGAAAATGCATTAATTGAATATTTAAATGATTTTTCTCATAGAACTGTTTTATCAGGTTCAAACAATATATTAGCAATTGAATATTTAAAAGCTTTAAAAAAACATCATTCAAAAATACAACCTATTTTAGTACCAAGAGGAAATACAAATCATTTAAATAAAGATTATACCGGAAAAATAACTTCTTCTACATCAATTAGAGAAATGATTAAAACAGGAAATACCAGAAATTTAAAAAACTCTATGACTCCTAGTTCTTATACTATTTTAAAAGAAGAATTAAGCAAAGGTCATTTTGTTAGAGATATTTCAGATTTTGAAAAATTAATAATTTATAATTTAAGAAATTCAAATTTTGATTCTTTAAGAAAATTACCTGATGTTTCTGAAGGTCTTGAACACTTAATAAAAAAAGCAGCTAATTCAACAAATAGTATATATGAACTTATAAATCAAGTATCATCAAAAAGATACACAGAAACCAGAATTAAAAGAATTTTACTATATTCTTTGCTTGGAATAACTCGGGCGAGAAATGGAAATTTCCAAAAAAACTAATTCTTATGTTAGAGTTCTTGGCTTTAGTAAAAATGGAAAAGAATTATTGAGCAGAATTTCTAAAAAGAATCCAAACTTAAAAATCATTACTTCTGTTAAAAAATTCATGGATGAAAATATTAATAGAAATTTAAACATGATGATTGAAAAAGATATTTTAGCAACTAATGTTTATACTTTAGGATATGAAGCAGAAAGCTTGGCTAATTTAGATTTTACTAAAAAAATAATTGAGAAATAAGTTGTCAATGGGGACGGACCTTTTTGACAACCTTTTTTTGAAAACTACATTTGTAAGATAGTAAAATTCAATTTATGTGAAGCTGTCAGAAAGGTTCGTCCCCATTGACAACTTCAAAATCCACTTGTCTTAGTATTTTGCTTGCATTCACAACTCTAATTTTAACTATATCTCCTATTTTATATGTCTTTTTTGTATGTTCTCCTACTAGAGTTTTATTGTTTTCATCATAATAAAAATATTCATCACCCATATCTTTAAATCCAACTAAGCCTTCTACTGTGTTTTCAAGTTCTACAAACATTCCAAATGATGTTATGCTTGAAACAACTCCCTCGTATTCCTCTCCAATATGAGATTCCATATATTCTGCCTTTTTTATTTTTTCAGCTTCTCTTTCTGTTTTTGTAGCTACTTTTTCTCTTTCTGAAGAATTAATTGCAGCCTGTTTAGCAAGTGTTTTGAATTTTTCTATAAATTCATTAGAAACATTGTAATTACTATCCAAATATTTTGATATTATTCTATGGATAAATAAATCTGGATATCTTCTAATTGGTGATGTAAAGTGACAATAGTATTTACTTGCAATTCCAAAATGACCTATATTTTCATCTGAATACCTAGCAAGTTTCAATGTTCTTAATATTAAATTAGATACTACTCTTTCTTCTTCTTTCCCTTTTATTTCTTCTAATACCTCAGCAAAAGCTTTTGGATAAATTTTATCTTTATTTGCTTTTATTTTTAAATTCATATTATATAAAAATTTATTTGCTTCTTTTATTTTGTCTATATCAGGGTCTTCATGAATTCTATAAACAAATGGTGCTTCAAGCCAAAAGAATTTTTCAGCAACCGTTTCATTGGCAGTTAGCATAAATTGCTCTATTATTTCATGCGAAAAATAGGTCTCATATTTATGAACATCTATTGCAAATCCGTCTTGATCAAGCTCTATCTTACTTTCTGGTATATCAAGGTTTAAGTACCCTTTTTCCATTCTTCTATTTTTAAGAATTAGAGCTAGCTCTTTCATTTTATCAAATTCATCTAAATATTTTTCATATTTTTTTAGAATTTCTTTATCCGATTTATCCAATATTTTTTGGACATCTAAATATGTCATTCTTTCTGTTACTTTAATTATAGCTTTGTAAATTTTTGAATCTATGACTTCGCCTTGAGAATTTATCTTCATTGAGCAAGAAAGAGTAAATCTATCCTCTCCTGCATTTAAGCTACAAATTCCATTTGAAAGTTCACGTGGTAACATTGGAATAACTCTTCCTAGCATATAAATACTTGTCCCTCTTAAATATGCCTCTTTATCTAATAAACTATCTTGAGCTACATAGTAGCTTACATCTGCAATATGAACATCTAATACAAAATTTCCATCTTCTAATTTTTCAACTCTAACAGCATCATCTAAATCTTTTGCATCTTCTCCATCAATTGTAAAAATTAATTTATCCCTTAAATCTACTCTGTTTTTAATTTGTGTACTATCAATTTTATCTCCCTTAGATTTTGCCTCATTTACAACTGCTTCTGGAAAAGTTGAAGGAAGTCCATATTCTTTAATTAATGAAAGCATGTCTACACCTGCTTCATTTGGTTTTCCTAAAACTTCAATAATTTTACCTTCTGCATGTTTTCCCTTTTCTCCATATTTTATAATTTCAACTAAAACTTTATGATTATTTCTAGCTTTTCCAAAATTACTTTTTGAAATAAATATATCTGTTCCAAAATTTTTATCATCAAGTATAACAAATCCATAGTTTTTGCTATTTTGAAAAGTTCCAACTAAAGTATTTTTACCATGAGAAATAACCTTAACTATTTTTCCTTCAATGCTTTTTCCTTTTTCTTGATTTTTATATACATTTACTAACACCTTATCACCATTAAGTGCATTATTTGAGTCATCTTTAGATACAAAAATTTCTTCTTCAAGTTCTTCAGTTTTAACAAAACCAAATCCTTTAGAATTTCTTCTATATGTTCCTACTAGAACATCATCATCATTTAATCTATACCTATTTTTTCTATTTTTGATAATCTTACATTTAGATTCAAGTTTGTTTAGCACTTCAACAAGTTCATTATATCTATCTTTGGGTATGTTTAAAACAATTGCCATTTCTTTTGCCTTCATTGGCACATAGTCTTTATCTTTCATAAAATTTAAAATTGTTTCTTCTTTATCTTGCATATATGCTCCTTTTTGTTGTCACCGGTACTGGAGATTTTTGACTGAAAAAGTTGTCAAAAATCTCCGTCCCCATTGACACTACCTATGATATGTTTCCCCATTAGAGATTTTAAAACCTCTAAATATTTGCTCTAATAAAAATACGCGAATTAATTGATGGGGGAATGTCATTTTTGAAAAACATATTTTTTTATCACATTGATTCAAGATTTTATTTGATATTCCAAGTGTTCCACCAATCACAAAAGTAATTGAACTATAATTTAATGAAATATTATCTATTTCTTTAGAAAATTCTTCGGAGCTTAATTCTTTTCCTTTTAAATCTAATGCAATTAAACATGTGTCTTTTTTTATATATTTGCACATTTTTTCGCATTCAATATCTTTTATGTTCTCAATTACTTTTTCACTTAATTTATCTGGTACTTTTTCATCTTGAACTTCTATTATATTTAAATTACAATATTTAGAGACCCTTTTAGAATATTCTAAAAGAGCCTCTTTTAAATAATTTTCTTTTATTTTACCAACACATAAAATATTAATTGATAACATAACTTTTCTCTCTTTCTAAATCAAAGTCTGTCCCATTTTTAAAACGGGACTGTCCCCAATTTAAAATTATCCAAAAATTCCTTTTTTCTTTACTGGTGGTTGTTCATTCATTGTCTTTGCAAGAGCCATAAGTAAGTCTCTTTGCTCTTTTGTTAATTTTTTCGGAGTTTGAACAACAACTTTAAAAATAAGGTTACCTTGCATACTTGAATTAATACTTTTGAATCCTTTTCCTCTAATTGTAAATTGTGTTCCTGTTTGAGTTGCCTCTGGAATTTTATACTTTTCTTTACTTCCATCTACCATTGGAATTTCAAGCTCTGCGCCTAATGTTGCTTGAGTAATAGTAACTGGAATATCACAATATACACTGTTTCCATCTCTTTTAAAGATTGAGCTTTTTCTTACTCTAACAGTGATATATAAATCTCCTGCAGGTCCACCTTTTACTCCAGGATTTCCTTCTCCTCTTAAGACAACAGTTTGATTATCATTTATTCCAGCTGGAATTTTAATCTTAACCTTTGGAGATTTTCTTATTGTTCCTTTTCCATGACAGTTTTCACAAGGTTCTTTTATTATTTCTCCTGTTCCATGGCAGTCTGAGCATGTTCTTCTTGTTTGAACTCTACCTAAAATTGTATTTTGATATGTAGTAACATTTCCTGTTCCATTACATGTTGGACATTTTATAGGATTTGTGCCTTTTTTAGCACCTGTTCCATTACAATGGCTACAAGTTTCTTGCCTTGTAACTATTATTTCTTTTTCAACACCTAAAAAAGATTCTTCAAATGAAATATCTATTCCAATATTTAAATCTTCACCTTTTCTTGGACCATTGTTTCTTCTTGAACTTGAACGTTGTCCTCCAAATCCACCACCAAAAAATGAAGAGAAAATATCCCCTAAGTCGCCAAAATCGCCAAAGTCTGATGTGCTATATGAATAATATCCATTACCTCCACCAAATGGACCTCCTCCGAAACCTGCTTGCTGAGGGTCAGCTGTTCCAAATTGATCATACATTTGTCTTTTTTGAGGATTTGACAAAACTTCATATGCTTCATTTACTTCTTTGAATTTTGCTTCAGCTTCTTTTTTATTATTAGGATTTGCATCTGGATGCCACTGTTTTGCTTTTTTTCTAAATGCTTTTTTTAATTCATCATCAGTTGCTGATTTGCTTACTCCTAATATTTCATAATAATCTTTTTTATCTGCCATTTTTTCCTCCTACAATTGAATACCATAATATTATTTCTGCTTATCTTTGATCCAAGTCTTTTTCTGGTGCCAAATCTTCTACATCATATCCCATTTTTTCAAATAGCTCTTTTATTGTTTTTTGTGTATTAGTAGCCTTAGCAGAATTATACATCAAGCCCTTATAATCTCCTATTTTTCCAGCTTGCATATATCCTTCTTCACAAATTAGAAATAATGTCATATTATTATAATTGCTCGTTTTATATCTTTCCACTAGCTCGGGATTATTTTCAGCAAATTCATCATTGAATTTATCATGACTTTTTATGTCTTCATTTGCAATTGCATTACCGATTGAATCAATAAATATAATATCATACATTTCAAGTTTTTTCAGATCTTCTATAGAATTAATAGTTAATATAATTTGTACCATATTTAATCACACTTTTAAGAAATAAATAGCGGATTTCCTCCGCCATTTTCTATTTATTATCATCTTCAACCTTATAATCTGCATCATAAACATTACCATTATCACTTGTTCCTTCAGCATTTGCATCTGTAGCTCCTGCGTTTGGATCTGCTGATCCTTCTGCTCCAGCATTTGGATTTGCATTTTTATAAAGTTGTTCACTCATTTCATAGAATACTTTTGTTAATTTTTCTGTTGCTTCTTTAATTTGTTCTGTATTATTTGATTCTAATGCTTTTTTAGTAGCTTCAATTTCTGTTTCGATTTTTGCTTTTTCTTCTCCAGAAATTTTATCTCCTAATTCTGTTAGTGTTTTTTCGCTGTTATATACTAAACTTTCTGCATTATTCTTAATTTCGATTTCATCTTTTTTCTTTTTATCTTCTTCAGCATGAGCTTCTGCGTCTTTAACAGCTTTTTCTATATCTTCGTCTGTAAGGTTAGTTGAAGCTGTAATTGCAACATTTTGGCTATTTCCTGTTGCCATATCTTTAGCACTAACATGAACTATACCATTTGCATCTATATCGAATGTAACTTCTATTTGTGGTACTCCTCTAGGTGCTGCTGGAATTCCTGTTAATTGGAATCTTCCTAAAGTTTTGTTATATGCAGCCATTTCACGTTCACCTTGTAAAACATGAACTTCAACTGATGTTTGACCATCTGCTGCTGTTGAGAATATTTGTGATTTTTTAGTTGGTATAGTAGTATTTCTTTCAATTAATTTTGTGAATACTCCACCATATGTTTCAATTCCAAGTGAAAGTGGTGTAACATCAAGTAATACTAAATCTTTAACATCTCCTGATAAAACTCCACCTTGAATTGCAGCTCCTATTGCAACACATTCATCTGGGTTTATTCCTTTATCAGCATCTTTTCCTGTAATTCTTTTTACTGCATCTTGAACAGCTGGAACTCTTGTAGATCCACCAACTAATAATACTTTGTGAATATCATTTGCTGTTAATCCTGCATCTTTTAATGCTTGATTAACAGGTCCTGCTGTATCTTCTATTAAATCATGAATTAATTCTTCAAATTTAGCTCTTGTTAAAGTAATGTCTAAGTGTTTTGGTCCTGTAGAATCTGCTGTTATGAATGGTAGGTTAATTTGTGTTTGTTGAACTCCAGAAAGCTCAATTTTTGCTTTTTCAGCAGCTTCTTTTAATCTTTGCATTGCCATTTTATCTGTGCTTAAATCAATTGCATCTGATTTTTTGAATTCTGATACTAGGTAATCTATAATTTTTTGGTCAAAGTCATCTCCTCCAAGATGTGTGTTACCATTTGTAGCTAAAACTTCAAATACTCCATCACCAATATCTAGAATAGAAACATCAAATGTTCCTCCTCCTAAGTCATAGATTAATATTTTTTGATCTTGTTCTTTGTCCATTCCATAAGCAAGAGCTGCAGCTGTTGGTTCATTTATAATTCTTAAAACTTCTAGTCCTGCAATTTTTCCAGCATCCTTTGTAGCTTGTCTTTGGCTATCTGAAAAATATGCTGGTACTGTAATAACAGCTTGTGTAACTTTTTGTCCTAGATAATTTTCAGCATCTGTTTTTAATTTTTGTAATATCATAGCAGAAATTTCTTGTGGAGAGAATGTATCTCCTTCTATTCTAACTTTTTCAGCTGTTCCCATTTTTCTTTTTATTGAAATAACTGTGTTATCTGGATTAGTAACTGCTTGACGTTTAGCAATTTGTCCGACTAGTCTTTCCCCATTTTTTGAAAATGCAACTACAGATGGAGTTGTTCTATTTCCTTCTGCATTTGGTATAACTACTGCTTCTCCTCCTTCCATAACTGATACACATGAATTTGTTGTTCCTAGGTCAATTCCTATAATTTTTCCCATAATCTTTTCTCCTTTTCTTATTTAAAATTTATATTTTATACATCTTTTGTGAATTTATATAATTAAAATTAATAACTTATCTCTCTTCTCTTTGATTTGAAAGCTCTATACGTATAAATTCGTCTTCGCTATTTTTATTATATGTAAATGGCATATAATTCAAACGTCCCAATGCATGTAATTTAAGTCTATCATATATTCCCATAAAAATCTTTATTGCTGTTTCTTTGTCTATATTATTATCTTTTCCATAAACCGTAAACCTTGTAGCTGTAGGACCTGATTTGTGAAAATATATGTAGATTTGTGCATCTAAATCAGAATCAGAATAATTATTCTTTCTCCCCTTATAAATTGAATAAATTAACTCTTCTTTATTTGAATATTCTCTATCTAACAATAATGTTACTTTTTTATTTTTTTCCAATGTTACTATAAAAGAAATATTCTCTAATCTGAAACCTTCTGGTAAATCATCTAATACCTCTGTATTTTCAACGCTCTCCATTATTTTTTTCATTCTAATTTGCCACCACTACCATCGAATGTCTTATAACTCTTGTTCCTATCTTATAGCCCTTTCTATATTCTTGCACAATTTCTTGTGATCCTTTTGTATCATCTTGAACACTACTTACTGCTTCATGAACACTTGGATCGAATGTTTCTCCAACTGCTGGTATTTCTTGTACTCCGTGTTTTTCTAAAAAGTCTTTAAATTGTTTATATACAAGTTCAATTCCTTGTTTGTAATTTTCATCTTTACATTCTGCTTTCATAGCATTTTCTAAGTTGTCCATTGCTGGAAGCATTCCTAATATTATATCCCCTAAAACTGAGCTGTATAATCCTTCTCTTTCTTTTTGACTTCTTTTTTTGAAGTTTTCAAATTCGGCTAATACTCTTTTATATCTATCATCTAATTCATCATATTGTTCTTTTGTTATCAATTCTTTTTCTTGTTTTTTGTTTTCTACTTTTATTTCTTCTTTAACTTCTTTTGTTTCTTCGCTGTTTTTATTTTCTGTATTTTCTTCATTTTCTGCCATATAGCTTCCTCCTTGCAAAATATTTTTTAGCACTCTTAAATATAGTTTGCTAAATTCTTAAATATAATATAACTTTATTTAGCACTTGTCAAGTGTTTTTGCTAAAAAAGAAAAAAATTGTGAAATAAAAATGTAAATGCAACTATTTTTTAATTTAAGTGCATTAAGTTTGAAATTAACTATTTAATGAAAGATTTAATGCATTTTTGTTTATTTTATGATATA
>Ga0247608_10004010_pt1 | contig 16781 bp, 17 predicted proteins | sample 176DNAGHGlowgp2_FD_193490 | JGI IMG/M metagenome (GOLD analysis project Ga0247608, IMG submission 193490) | Sheep rumen microbial communities from Palmerston North, Manawatu-Wanganui, New Zealand - 1766 DNA GHGlow gp2 | ecosystem: Host-associated > Mammals > Digestive system > Stomach > Rumen ... | reverse complement strand
AATTGCTTTATATAAAGACATGTAGCCTATGTTGTACGAGGTAGATTGGGCAGATGATGGAACTTATAGACCTGGTGAGTTCAATTCGCCAGAGAAATTCTTCAACGACTGTTTGGAGAATAGCAATGAGTTTGACCTTCAATTAGGTTATTTCAGTTCTGCTACTATTAGCGTGCTTGCTGATGGTTTTGCCACGTTTATCTCGAATGGTGGAAGAATGCGACTGGTCATCAACCATATTGTTTCAGAAGAAGACAAAGAAGCCATAAGCAAAGGCGTACATGGTGGAGTTATCGACTGCTTTGACTTAACCAACTTCGAGACTCTTCGCCAGACTTTCGATGAATATCAACAGCAGTTCTTCGAGTGCTTAGCTTTTCTTATCTATGACAAACGTATTGATATACGCATCATCAAGCCAAGGAACAAGAAAGGAATCAGTCACACAAAGTCTGGCCAATTCAGGGATGGGGACAGCATCACCTCGTTTACTGGTTCTGCCAACTTTACTATTAGTGGTTTGTTCAATAACCTTGAAGAGATAAAGATAGATCGAAGTGATTCTATTGACAAAATGGTGCAGAACCGTATAGCCAGCCAACGTGAAGAGTTTGACTCTATTATGAAAGGAAAGAAAAAAAACATAGAGTATCTTTCTCCTGAGAATTTGGTATCAGCCATTATGTCTAACTATGGTGATAAGGATATTGAGGAGTTGCTTGATGTAGAGAAGAAACTTCGCAAAATCAAGCAGGAGAAGGCTATTCGTGAGCGGCAAGATAATGGAGATTATGCAGCTGAGGATATTCAAGAAATAGAACCAAGATTCCCATACCCATCTGGACCACGTGATTACCAAAAGACAGCCTTTGAGAATTGGAAGAACAACGGTCAAAAGGGGTTGTTTGCTATGGCGACAGGTACAGGTAAGACTATTACTTCATTGAATTGCCTTTTCGAGATTTATCAGCGAAAGGGTTACTATAAGGCAATCATCCTTGTTCCGACAATCACTCTTGTCAACCAATGGGAGCAGGAATGCAGAAAGTTCCAATTTGCGAATATCACCAAGGTATATTCTAAGAATTTGACTTGGCGTGATGAAGTTGAACGCATTCTCTTCAATGAGAAATACAAGACAGAGCGAGAGCCGGAAGTCTCATACATCATCATATCAACCTATGCATCGTATTCAAGGGAAAAGGTTTTCAATGTCCTTAATGGATTTGACAAAAAGCGCTTGTTGTTGATAGCAGACGAGTGCCACAATATGGGTTCTGGCTCCTTGGTCAAACGATTGAAAGAGATTCCGTATCTTAGGCGTATAGGCTTGTCTGCTACCCCTGAACGTCAGTTTGATGACGAAGGAAACAAGAGACTTAATAAGTTCTTTGGCTCTGAGGAACACTATACATACGAGTATAGTATGGAAGACGCTATCAGGAATGGCGTACTATGCAAGTATATGTATTATCCTCATGTTGTTAGGCTAACTCCTGACGAGATGAGCGCTTATGTGGAATTATCCGAGAAGATAGTAAAATATTTCAACTTCAATACAGAGACGTTTGACCATATTGACGAGATTCTGAAGATGATGTTACTCGCTCGAAAGAGAATAGTGCATAAAGCTGTCAACAAACTGGAGGTATTTAAGTCTATTATTGGGAAGAGATTTGAAGAAAAAGGCAATTTAAAATACTCTTTGATATATGTTCCTGAAGGTAATAAACCTGATTATGTGGGTGCCCAAGATGACTTTGACAGGAACGAGAATATTGATGATGACAACGATGCTGAACACCTTATAAATATATATACTCAGGCAGTAACTGAGGTTGATGACCATGTAACAGTAAGGAAATTCGTTTCTGGTCAGAAAGATAGAGATGAGATTCTATATGATTTTGCTGAGGGCAAACTCCAGGTGCTTACATCTATGAAGTGTCTTGATGAAGGCGTGGATGTTCCTCGAAGCGAACTGGCTATTTTCTGTTCTAGTACAGGAAACCCACGTCAGTTTATCCAGCGTCGTGGACGTGTGCTCAGAACGCACCCAGATAAAAAGATGGCAGAGCTACACGATCTTGTTGTACTTCCAGAGGTCAATCATTATAGTGACAGCTACCGCATGGAACAGTCTCTGGTAAGAGGTGAACTGTTAAGAGTGCGAAACTTTGCTAATCTCTCAGAAAACCCCTCCTATTCTGAATTAGAATTAAGAGAGGTGTTAGATCATTACGCATTAACAATTTAAAACAATTATAGCTTATGACAAACAAAGAAAGAATGCTTCACATGGTTCTTGATGATCCTAAGTTGCAAGAACTGTACGGCTACGACGAATCTGAATACGAGGATTTATACGCTGCAATTAATTCTGAAAATGTTGTAGTTGCGGCTGTGGCTCGAATAATAAAAAACCTTGATGGCTCACTCGACGAAAGCGTTCAGAAGAAAGTCTATATGACAGTGTTTAACTATATCAATGACAACTTTATCCTATGATTATAAAAACGATTGAAATACAGAATTTTAGGAGTTATTATAAGGAGAATTCCTTCGAGTTAATCGATGGATTCAACTTAATCATTGGCTCTAATGGTGATGGTAAGACCACTTTTTATGAAGCCTTGGAATGGTTGTTCCGAACTGACGACACCAATAAAATGGACACAAAATTCATCTCCAAGAAGCGAAGTGAAGAGCTTTTGCCAGGAAATTCAGATGATGTTCGCGTAGCTATGCAATACGAGCATAAGGGAAAAATGAAAACTTTGGAAAAGGTGTTCCATTTTACCAAATCCTTTGATGGTGAGGTTAGCACATCTAACTATTCTTTCTCTTTGATAGAAGGTAATGGCGTAGAACGCATTACTTTGGATGGTGTGCGCTTCGACAAAGATATTCCATCAGAAATGCGTAAATTCATAATGTTTAAGGGTGAGGACAAATTGGATATTCTTCAATCATCCAACGCAATGAAATTACTGGTAGACAATTTTAGTGAAGTAAGAGATTTTGATGCATATTTTGCATTTATGGAGTATGCTACCAATAATGCGAACAAAGCACGTGATAACGCTCAAAAACTTGACAGGAAGAACCAAGACAGGATAAAAGAGCTAAATTGGACTATAGATCATGAGAAGGGGTTGCTTTCTGATATTGATCGTGAAATAACAATCAAGGAAAACGAAGCTGAAAATTTTGAAAACTTATTGAAAAACATAGAGCAAAGCAAGGAAGCTTCTAAACTTCTCATATCTGTAAATAGTAGAATTGATAACTTAAAGAAATTGCGCACAGAGACTGTTGGACGCATAAAGGAGAACTACACGATAAGTCTTCTTGATGACATGTGGTTATTGATGGGATTTGGTGATAATGCAGAAGATTATTCGACTAAAATTAATAACCTCATTAATCAGCGTAAAGATTTGGAACAACAGTATTTAGTAACTGCAGGGGTCGAGAAAGCCATAAAAGAAGCAGAACGGGGTTTCACATCTCTACCTGTTCATATTCCTGGTAGGAAAATTATGGAAGATATGTTAGAGAATGAGGTTTGCAAATTTTGTGGCCGCCCTGCAAAGAAACATTCCCCAGAATGGAACTTCATGCTTGATCGATTGAACGAATATAAAGAATCTTTGAAGGTCAAAAAGGAGGAGACAATTAAGCCGTATTATCAAAATGACTACATTGGTGAACTTCAAAAGATAGATACAACATTAAATGACAATCTTGCTGATGATGTCACTACCAAGCGTCATATTATACAAGAACTTATAGCGTTTAACAATCGGCTACATGATGACGTCAAAAAAATAGATGCCAATCTTGATCGTGAATTCGAACAGAAGAAGCGTATACTCGCTCAAGCAGACGGACTTACTGAAGAGCAACTGACGAACAATTACGATAGCATATCTTCATGGATGGACAAGAAGAACCGTGCTGAAAATCGAGTTGACACATTGAAGCGCCAAAGGGAACTGCATAGAGAGAATCTTGAGAAGGCGCAATTTGATCTTAGTAAGGTGTCTGAAGGGACTGCTGCTGCCATGTATGCAAGGACTGCACTTATTCTTCAGCAGATTTTGGATTCATTTAAAAATGCAAAAGAGTTGAATAAGAAAAGATTATTGCAGGCGATTGAGGATCAATCCAATCTGTTCATGGAGAAACTTAATACCAATGATTTTAAAGGTACAATCAGAATAATAGAAAAGGCGAATGGGCAAGGAGAAGCATTCCTGATGAACAATGATAGTGCTCGTATCTTCAATCCCAACACGGCTTTGAAGACAACATATCTAATGTCTGTCTTGTTTGCCATAGGCAAACTGTCAAGCGAGAAGGATAAAACAAAACTGCCCCTAATCTTTGATGCGCCAACATCCTCATTTACTGATGCCAAAGAAAACGAATTCTTTAGTGTGATAAGTTCCTTAAACAAGCAGGTTATAATCGTAACAAAAAGTTTCTTGCGCGATGGAAATAACGGTGAGGTGTTATTGGACAGTTCAAGGATTGACAATATTGAGGGCCGCGTGTTCCGTATTGAGAAAAAGAAACCTTTCGATGACAAAAAATTGGGAACCATTCAAACTGTAATTTCTAAAATCAAATAACTATGGCTGATTCAATTAACATTATAGAAGATGACGTCAGAAAAGACGAAAAAATCATTGATGTTTGGGGAAGACGCAATCCTCGTTTTGAAAAGAAATATGAAGATAGCGTGATAAGGGTCTTGTCTGAGTTTGGCAAGAAAGCCAATGACAATACCGCTGCCAAAGGAAAAATCTTTGGCAATGGTTATGAGCCTTATATTATTGCCTTTTTCATTGGCTTATATGCAAATAAAAAACTTCCTCTAGGTGATGATACTAGAGATTTAAGATGGCCATTACAAAATTGGGGCAATCTTGAAGCTAGGGGGCTCCGTAGAGCATATCCGAGATTACGCTTATACATCTTTATGGCACTTGTTGCGAGGACAGATATTGATTGGATTGCACTTGATAAGGGTGAGATCAAAGTTGAAGCAGCGGTATCAGCTCTCATAAAGACTATGGAGGAGTATGCTAATTACGGGTTTTCTTTCATGGAAGAGAAATTAAATGAGGACAAAGGATATTTCTTTTCTCATAGGTCATTCCTTGACATTTTCTTACAATTAACAGACAAGTACCAAACAGAGACGGAAAACGAAGATGAAGTCGAAAGTCTTGATTAATCCTAATATGCTAGATTCCCTTCACTATAATTGCCCATGATAATTAAAAAGATAGAAATACAAAACTTTAGAATGTTTTATGGTTTGAACACATTTGAACTTTCAAATGGGCTCAACCTTATCATAGGTTCTAATGGTGATGGAAAAACCACTTTCTATGAAGCATTGGAATGGTTGTTTCGTACTGACGGTTCGAATAAAATGGACACAAATAGTATCTCAAAAAAGAGATGTGAAGAACTATTGCCAGATGACTCTGATGTTGTCCGTGTTGCAATGATCTACGAGCATAATGGTAAGATTAAGACTCTGGAAAAAATGTTCCATTTCACGAAGTCATTTGATGGAGAGGTTAGCACATTGAACTATTCTTTCTGCTTAGTAGAAGGTAATGGAGTGGAGCGTATAACTGTTGATGGCGTACGTTTTGATAAAGATATCCCATCAGAGATGCGTAAATTCATCATGTTTAAGGGCGAGGCAGATTTAGATGTGCTGCAATCGACGAACGCGATGAAATTGCTTGTAGACAATTTTAGTGAAGTTCGAGATTTCGATGCATATTTTGCTTTTATGGAATATGCAACAAGGAATGCAAACAAAGCTCGTGATAATGCACAGAAGTTGGATAAGAAGAACCAAGATAGAATAAAGGTGTTAAATCGAACTATAGACCATGAGACAGGCTTGCTTTCTGATATTGAACGTGAGATTGGTATCAAGGAAAATGAAGCAGAAAACTATGATAAGTTGCTGAAAAATATAGAGCAGAGCCAAGAATCTTCCAAACTTCTTGTTTCTGTAAATAGCAGAATTGAGAACCTAAAGAACAAACGTTCAGAAACTGTCGCTCGAATTAAAGATAGCTACTCAAGAGATCTTCTTGAGAATATGTGGGTATTAATGGGCTTTGATGATATAGCAGATGAGTATTCTTATAAGATGTATAGTTTAGAAAAAAAGTTTAGAGGAATTGAACGGCCCCAACTTGAGCACAACTATTTCCAAGAATTGAAAGAATATGAAACAAAGCTTGACGTACAACTTGACGAGATAACAAAGCTAAGAGGCAAGATTCATGAAAAAATAGTTCTTAATAATCGTCTACAAGATGATGTAAAGAAAATTGATGCTAATCTAGAAAATGAGTTTGAACAGAAAAAGCGTATTCTCGTTCAGACTGATGGTTTGACAGAAGAACAGTTGATGATGAACTATGAAAGTATTTCTACGTGGATGGATAAGAAAAATCGTGCTGACAACACAGTTGATATATTGAAACGCCAAAGAGAACAACATAGAGAACTGCTTGAAAAAGCTCAACTTGATTTGAGCAGAATCTCAGAAGGAACTGCAGCTGCCATGTATGCCAAGACTGCCCTCATTTTACAACAGATATCGGATTCGTTTAAGAATGCTAAAGAATCTAACACAAAAAGACTGCTTCAAGATATAGAAGATTGGTCAAATATATTGCTATCAAGATTATGTCCCGATACATATACAGGTATCATTAGAGTTGTTGAAAAGGCGAATGGACAAGGAGAAATATTTCTAATGGATAACAATTCTTGCAAAGTATTTAATCCAGGCCATTCGCTTATGAAATCATACCTTCTATCTGTAATGCTAGTAATAGCGAAATTGTGTGAAGACAAGGCGAACACATTTTTCCCTCTGATTGTCGAAGGGTCATTTACACAATATGAAGAGCCGAGCGGAAACCGTTTTTTTGATGCCAGAAATGGTCAAATGATTATCATTACAAGCGATTATCTGGAAATAGCAGAAGATGGGAAAAAAGTGTTGAATGGTAAAAAGATAAAGACAATGGGCGCAACAGCATATAGAATAGAAAAGAAACGTCCTTTTGATGCTACGAAACTCTCATCTATGCAAATAATAGTATCAAAAATCAATTAGGGGAACAAATATAATGGATTACGTAGAAGCTTTCCAAAACTTAAGGACAAATAACAAGTATGGTCGTAAATCACACCATAAAGCAGTAATGATGCTAACGGTGATTCAACTATACGAACAAAACGAGTTAACAGACAATGAAATTGTTTATGATGACTCATTAAAGACAATGTTCGTACAGATGTGGAACAGCGTGTTGCCTGATGAACCTCTTTTCCATCCTGAAGCGTATATGCCATTTTGGTATCTGCAAAGTGATAGTTTTTGGCATATCGTCCCTAAAAGAGGAAAAGAGGATATACTGTCTTTAATGCGTGATACAAATATAAAACCATCAGAATCTAAATTGTATGATTGTGTCAAGTATGCAGAACTTGATGATGATTTGTATTTCTTGATGACATTGCCATCTGGTCGTTCTTCGTTAAAGAGAGTATTGCTTGAGACTTACACAAATCTATCTGAATGGCAGATAGACAGAATGACAGAAAGTGTTGATAACACCATTGATTATTCTGCCTCTGCATTATCTGACTACGAGAAGATATTAACTAATGATAAGGATACAAAGAATATTGTTTCTGTGGAAACTGATAATGAGCTTGTGCGTCAGTTCCAAAGTCTCAATGAAGATATACAGATTGTTCTGAATCTGCAATACTATTCTTTCTTGAAATCTCATCGTAATGAGAGGGAGATGTTCAAAGATATTTGTCCAACAGTATATGACCTGTATGATAAGATTATTCATCCTATTCAACAAGCCGGCATCACACCATCATTTGCCTTTACCTATGACAATTTCCTTTTTGATTTGAAGATTGCTTTGATGAGCGAAGAAGGCTCTATGGAGTTAATAGACAAAATTGGATTAGCAATTGATTTATTGCGAGGAAATATCAGTAATGTAAGCAATACGGAACCTATTGTTGAAATCAATGATGTAGAACTATCAGTAAATGATATAGAGGAAGTTTCTTATAATGATGAAGAAGAAACATCTTCCCACGATTATATTATCGAAAACAAGGCGAATCGATGTTATATAAAAGATTATCGAGGTGAACGTGTCTTTTCGTCCGATGGGGAAATAATTAAACTCAACGATTTATTCTATAGACTCAACTATTCAGATTCCTTAGTGTCGATATACATCATTAAAGAAGAAAGTAAAGGGATATTCATCTTGGGTAAAAGAATTCTCTCAGCACGTTCACGTTCTCCGCTTACGACAGTCTTGACAAGCATTACTATTTGACGCAGTTTAAAGCAGTCAAGTACGATAATAATTGTGATGAGTATTATGTACAAGTAGGTGATCGTTGGTATGGAAATTCTGGATATTATGCCGATCTCAGTCGTGACCAAAACAATCAAACTACAAATAGAGATGATGAAGAACCTTCTGCTGATATAGTTGAGTCTCCTGATGCAATAGAAGTTGAGCATGTATTTCTGGACTCAAGTGGGAAAATTATTGAAAAGATATCTTCCTCTCAACTTGACTTTTCTGTAGAAGATAGAAGAGGTAAGGCATGGACGACAGAAGAGGAGGAACTCATAACACGCTATTTCAATCAAGGCAGAAGTGTTGCTGCAATTGCTTCTATAATAGGCCGTACTGAGGTGGCTATCAAAGCACGTCTGGCAAAATTGGGGCTGATAGACTACACGTATGGACAGGAAGAAGAGGATTCTTCCAATATTTCCATCGAAAAGAAAGAGATATTTGACGAAAAAGACTTCAAAATAGAGAATTCTTTCACAAGGTGTTCAATAATCAACAAATATGGTGAAAGCGTATTCTCTGCCGATGGCAAATTGAAGTATATAGGTGGAAAACTATACCGTTTAAATTTGAAGAATGAATGCTTTACAATAAAGTGTATGCGTTTTGATGGCTCGCGATGGATGAGAGGAGAAAAGAAAATAGTGGCCTACCCTTAAACAGAACTATATAGAAAAATGGATTCTGCGATTGATTATTGCAATGAGGTGGAAGATATTGTCGATAGTCCAGTCTTTGAAAATTGCAAATTAAAGGTGAAAGGTATTTGGTATCAGTATAATGGTAGCCTAATCTCAGACACAAATGAGGAAATAAGAGATGCACAAAGACCACTTGTTGACAAAACAAGAATAATTAAAAACCCTCTATATGCAGTAAGAAGGCAAGCAGTTCTTAGGGCTATGAGTTTCTTTAGATTGCCTGCGAAAATCAAGGATATCGCTAGAACGATAAGTAGGACTGCTTGGAGAGATACCATCAAAGAAGATGATGTTGAAGATATTATCAATACGATGTCTGAGGTGAAATCTGAAGATGGAAAATATATCTTGCGAAAGAGGTAGTTGTGATTATTTTTTCCAATAACTTTGGCTGTATAGTTTTTCTTTCGTATCTTTGCCCTCGCTAACCAATAACGAAGGGCTATGAATAGAACAATACAATTCTTCAGTTACGAACAATGCTATAAATACTACACTAAGCGAATAATGAATATCAGACAGGCAAAGATTCATGGCGAGACTATCGTTGCCAAGCCTGTTCTGATGGTTGCTATTATTGATGGAGTTGAGGCTAATGTATTTAGAAATAATCAGTTTGTTATCAATGACTGGCTCGAAGGTCATTATAATATGCTGATGTCACAATATGCTAGGAATTCGCAGTTTGATGATAGTACAAGTATCGAGAAACCGTTCTGGCATTTAGAAACTGATGGATTTTGGCATTTAAACTATCAGGGGGAAAGACTCAGCAAGGGGCGTACGCCATCAAAGGCTTGGCTTAAAGATAATGTGGAGTTTGCCTATTTCGATGAATCGCTTTGGATATTGCTGCAAAATAGAGAGTGGAGAATAAAACTTCGTGAGTATATCATTGAACATAAGTTGACAGACGGCTTCTGGAATGGCAAAATTGCAGCAGAAGGACTTGGTGTCCTTGCTGCATTGTTACTGGTTGCGTAAAACGAACACTAGGAAGGCGAGAGTCTCTTTTCCTGAATCCTTAAATTAGTATTGCTTATGAAAGATGAGGAAGAAGATGTCTGATGGCTGAGGGCTGATGTCTGAAGAAAGATGTACTTTTTCTTTAATCTAACAAGAAAAAATAGTGGTAAACAGCAAAAAAATGCTTAAAAGTTTCTCATTTCGGAAATTTTTTAATATCTTTGCCCACAAAAGGGAGAACTAAGATATGAAGAATAAGTTCGAGATACAAGAGAACGGCAGCTTGTTGGGGGCTACTATCCAACAGGTGAGAAAAGCCAAGAAGATTACTCAGGAGGAACTGGGTAAGCGTGTTGGTTTGCCAAAGAGCAGCATTAGCAAGATAGAGAAAGGACTGACGCATATCTCGTTTGAGGATGCTTCGCTATTGATGGATGCGATGGGCGAGGAAATCAGTATCCAGGTGATGGGTATGAAGGAACCTGACGAGAAGCGAGTGGAGCGTGTGCGCTTTGTGACAATCGGTGTGATGTGGTATGCCCATAGCAAGAAGATGGCGTTTGCTGATGCCTATCGTTATCTGCTAGTATACAAAGGTATCCAATTCTTGGAAGAGAACTATGCTTATGAGCAGACCTTGCCACGCGAGACTTTGCTAAGTGACCTCGACAAAGTGTGTAATAGATACCGCGAGAAATTCCAGAAGGCTATATGAGACTTTTGCATGGCAGCAACGTCGAAATAGTGACGCCTATTTTGAAGAAATGTCAGTCGAAGAATGACTTTGGTCGTGGTTTCTACTTGACGCCACAATGGCAGCGGGCTTATTTGATGGCCAAGCGTAGAGCCAGCAGAGATGGTGGTGAGCCAGTAGTTACTCCGTTCTTGTTTTATCCCACTAAGGCTCAGGAGCATGGGGTGAAGGTTAAGGAGTTTAAGGGCTTTAGTGCAGAGTGGTCGAAGTTTATCATTCTGAATCGAACTGACGAGACCTTCTCTCATGACTATGACATCGTAATTGGTCCTGTGGCTGATGCTTTTGTGGATAAGGAGATAGAACGACACAAGCAGAAGTATGGTGTGCATTATCTGGATACAGAGGCATTGCTCGACTTTGCAGAGCATGTGTCTCAGTTTGGGAACAAATATGTGCAGTATTGTTTCTGTACGAAGGAAGCATTGAAAGTACTAACCAAAGAATAAGAAATATGGAAGAGAGGTATTTTAAATTTGAAGATCTGATGGCTGACCTTGCGGCCTATCTGGTATCTGAATACGACATAGAGCCAAGGGATGCTGCAGGATTGGTAATGAACAGTCCACAGACGCAGGCGTTGTATTCGTCAGAAGAGCCTATCACAGATCAGCGAGTTAAAGTGCTGGCAGAGGAGTTGCTAAAAGAAAGAATCGTATGATTTTCTAATTCTTCATAATGAAGGACACCTGGGACAGGTCACCGTCTCGCTTCTGAATCCTTAAATTGTATTGCTTATGAAAGATGAGGAAGAAGATGTCTGATGTCTGATGGCTGATGGATGATGTAAAAGGTGGCTATTTTTTAGTTTTACTTAATATTTGTCCCATATCTTAGGAAAGATGTGGGATTTTTTGTACCTTTGCATGAAAACATAATTAAGGAAAAGCTAAAGTAAATTGTAATTTTGCAGTATGAACCAGAATTTACAGTTAGAGGAATTGACACGCGGCGTCTGCGAGATTGCGAAGCAGGCAGGCGCTTATATCAGAGAGGAGAGAAGAAAATTCTCTTTGGAAAGCGTGGAGCGTAAGCATGCGCACGACTATGTGTCGTATGTGGATAAAGGGTCGGAAAAGCAGATTGTGAGTGCTTTGCGCCAGCTATTGCCAGAGGCAGGATTCATTACTGAGGAGGGAACGGCGAAGATGGAAGATGGAAGAGGTAAGATGGAAGATGGTTCTTCACTCACCTGGGTGGTAGATCCGCTGGACGGCACCACGAACTTCATCCATCAGTATGCACCATACGCCGTGAGTATTGCTTTGCTACAGGGAAAGGAGATTCTGATTGGTGTGGTCTATGAGGTGTGTCACGACGAGTGCTATTATGCCTGGAAGGGGGGCGGCGCGTATGTGGAGTTGAAAGTTGAAAGGTTAAAGTTGAAAGTTAGTAACCAGAAGATTCAGGATGCGTTGCTGTGCTTGCAGTTGCCTTATAACAGTGATGCGTATAAGCCTGTGATAAAACATTTGATAGATAACTTGTATGGCAATGTGGGCAGCGTACGTATGTGCGGCTCGGCTGCTATGGCGCTCTGTTATGTGGCTTCTGGACGATATGATGGCTATGTGGAGAAATATATTGGTCAGTGGGACTTCATGGCTGGTGCGCTGATCGTGAAGGAGGCTGGTGGCACGGTGACCAACTATGAAGGTTCTGAGGATTTTACGCAGGGCAATAATGTGGTGGCTACCAATGGGTTGATACAGCAGGACTTGCTTAACGTGATTAAAACGGCATAAACAATGGAAGACTATATTCTGAACGAGCACAACAAGGAGGAGTTTCCACCTGCGCATACGGCAGAGCATCTGCTGAACCAGACGATGATTAGGATCTTTGGCTGTGGACGTAGCTATAATGCGCACGTGGAGAGGAAGAAGAGTAAGATGAGCTTCCACCTGGAACATAAGCCCTCGCGCCAGGAGGAGAAAGAGATAGAACGCAGGATGAACCAACTGATAGCGGAGGATCTGCCTGTGAAGTTTGAGTTCGTGACGCGAGAAAACATCCCTGAGGGGGTGGTGCTGGATAGGTTACCAGAGGATGCCAGCGAGACGATCCGACTGGTGCGTATTGGTGATTATGACGTGTGTCCGTGTATAGGCAAACACGTCCGTTCAACAAGTCAGATAGGACGATTCGAGATGCTGGGCACTAACTGGGATGAGCAGGAACGCTCGTTCAGGGTGAGATTCAAGATTGTATAAGCTAAAATGCAATCTTCATGAATACGGGATAGTGGTCGGAGTAATTTATTTCCTTAGTGTAATAGGATTCGCCCTTTAAGCGGGGATCGTGGAAAATGTAGTCGATACGTACCTTCTTCTTACCACTATTATATGTACGCATAATGCCTTCGCCGCACTCCTTGAAGCCATCGGTGAGGTCACCAAGCATGGTTTTATAGACATAGGAATAGGGCACATCGTTGAAGTCGCCACAAACGATACAGGGATAGTCGGACGTACGGATGAGCTCGGCTACCATGTCGGCCTGACGTGCACGGACGGCCATGCCACGGGTATAGTTGCCATAGATTAAGCGTACAAGTGCATTATCCTCGATAGAGCGACCCTGCAACTCGTTCTTGGCTGCATGGTGGATGGCACTGTTGAAACCTGTGGTCTCCAGATGGGCGTTGAACACGCGCACAATACGACTGTTAATATTGATGTCGGCCCACATCGCGCTATTGTTAGTAGGACCGAAATCGATGGTTTCGTGACGCTCAACAGGATAACGGCTATAGATAATCATATCGCCACGCCCCGTTACAGAGTAGGGGAAATAGCCTTTATAGTTGTCTGAGTTGAGCTTGTCGCCACTCACGTTTTCATACTCTTGAATGCAAAGGATGTCAACATTCTGACGCTTCATCTCAGCAAGGATGTCAAGAGCCTTAAAGCCTGATGTCTCACGACCAAACATGGCCACGTTGTAAGTGGCAACCTTAATGCCTGAACGGCTGGTCTCGCCTTCATTGAAAAAACCAGGCTGATAGACGGTGCCTATATAAGGGATGCCACATAATAGAGGCAGACCAGGAATTGCAATCCACTGCCAGCGACGGCGTATGAGCCAATAAAACAGCATGATGATATTGCCGCCCAACAGGTAGGGCAGGGCATAGACCAGCATTGCCATAGCTGTGCCTGAGGCAGGATCGGTAGAGCCTCCGAAAAGTCCAAAGAGTGTGAACACGGCTATCAATGTGCTGAGGAGCAGCAACATAAAGGAAATGTATTTGTAAACGCCTAGTTTACCCATGGTGTGAATTGGTGGGATTGAATTTATGATCCAATGAAGTGATTAATCTTCTCAATAAGGTCTTCTACATTGAATGGCTTAGCCATAAACTCATCGCAGCCGGCTGCTTTCGCCTCACGGATATTCTCTGGGAAAGCGTAGGCGCTAAGGATGATGATGGGCACTTTGTTGTTGACCTCCTTGATAATACGGGTGGCATCCAGTCCATCCATCTCAGGCATTCTGACATCCATCAGAATGATATCAGGATGCTCTTCCTCGTTCATCGTCACAGCTTCAATACCATTGCGGGCATGCAGCAGGTTATAGCGCTTCTGCAGCACAATACGTATCAATTCGTAGTTGCTTTCCTCGTCCTCAACAACCAAAACGGTCTTCAGGGCTTCCTGATTGATAGGGTTGTTTACACGCAGTGTGCGCATATTATTTGAACGGGTGATAATGGTGCCGCTAATAGAGCCGGCGAAAGGTAGGGTGAACGTGAAGGTAGAGCCTTTACCCAGGGTAGAGTCTACTTCAATAGTGCCGCCCATCTTTTCTACAATGATACGACAGAGAGCCAGTCCAAGACCAAAGCCACGCTGCTGCTCTGCATCCTGAGAAGCGTAGGCGTCAAAGATATGCTCAATGAACTTAGGATCGATACCAGTACCTGTGTCCTTGACGAAGAAACGAATCTCCTGAGTGTCGCTTAGCAACTCGTAACCAAAAGAGATAACTCCCTTAGGCGTATGCTTGAGGGCATTGGAGATAAGATTTGAGAAAACCTGCGTGAGACGATTGGCATCGGTCTCCATGCTGACAGGACTTTCCGGCTTGTTCCACGTAAGGCTAACTGTTTCTGGACAACGGAATTTAAACAACTGCTTGATACTCTTCATCAAGTAGTTCAAATCCGTAGGTTCTTTCTTGATGATAATCTCACCATTCTCAACGCGTGATAAGTCAAGAATCTCGTTGACAAGACTAAGAAGACGATTGTTATTGCTCTCAATAATCTCCATATAGTTCATACGGTCTTCTTGAGAGTCGGTTTCTACCATCACACGAGAAAAACCTTCAATAGCGTTGAGGGGGGTGCGAATTTCATGCGACATATTAGCAAGGAACAGAGATTTCATCTTGCTTGCTTTCTCTGCCTTCTTTGCTTTCTCTTCGTATTCCTTGAGCTTGCGGTTGGCTTTTTCCAACTGCACATTAACTAACTCTAGCTTTTGGGTTAGTTCGGAATATTTTTGCTGAAGTGTTTCTGTCTCTTCTAAACTCATCGCATAACGCTTTGCACATTCAAAGTGCAAAAGTAATTATTTTTTTCTTAAACACGAAAGAATAACAGGAAATTGTTACGATTTTTGCGTTTTTTTACGCTCTTTGTGCCTTTTCCCATGTTCCACTGTCCTTATGTGTCATTAAATATCCTATTCCAAGGAATACGTTCAGATTCATAAACAGGAAGTAGCAAGGAATGTAAAGTAACTTGTTTCTACGACCAGAGACTTTCAGGATATGACCTGTGAGTGCAGACAGGTAGAAGAAGATCTGCAGGAGGGCCATGAGTTGATAAATAAGACTCCCGTCAACGAACAACAGATAGATATTCAGTGGCAGTAATGCGAACAGGGCCAGAGGGGTGATGCTCCAGCGAAGCACGCGATGCGATACATACTGAAATGCTACCTTGGGGTAGGCAAAGGGATTCATCAGACTGCGTAGCCACCAGATGCTCTGAAGACCTCCAGCAGCAATACGACGCTTACGCTTGGACTCTTCTGCTGTGCTGGCAGAACCGTATTCTGTGGCATAGGCTTCTTTGGTATAGGCTATGCGATGACCATCCTTCAATATCAGCATGGACATCATGAAATCGTCGAGCAGGGCATTGCTGGGAGCAGGACGGTAGTGGCTCATACGCACAGCGAAGAGCTCTCCGGCAGCACCCATAGCAGAATAGAGTTCGCTATCCCAAAGTTTCAGCATACTCTCATATTTCCAATAGACGCCTTCACCCTCTGCAGTGGCCTGACCAGAATGACGGGCAGCCACACGTTTCTCACCAGATACGCAACTGACGTTCTTTTTCATGAACTGGCGCACAATCTCACGAATGGCATCAGCATTCAGCATGGTATTGGCATCTGTGAAAACAACATATTCGGCTTTATTCTCCTTTAAACCATGTTGCATGGCGGCTGCTTTACCTTTTCGCTCTGGGCTATATACCAACTTCACCTCTGGATAAGCTTGCAGTATCTGATTGGAATTGTCACTACTGCCATCAGTAACCCACATCACGCAAAGTTTTTCTTGAGGATAATTGAGGGCACGGATGTTTTGCATCTTTTCCTCGATGACGTCGGCCTCGTTATAGGCACAAATCATCAATGTGACGTCTGGCAGTCGCTCTGGGTCAAGGGTTAGAATGGGTGTGACTTCTTTTCGGAAGAAGGTGTTCTTGATTTTAAGTATGATATAAAGTACGGCTCCGTAGCCTACATAGGTGTAGACTACGAGGGCCAGACATGTCCAGAATATGATTTTCAATCCTATATACATATTATATATGACTACTTATATATGACGACGCTTCGTTTTGACTTGTCGCTTTCTTTTTTATTTGATGATGACTTTTCG
>Ga0247608_10004008_pt1 | contig 16782 bp, 14 predicted proteins | sample 176DNAGHGlowgp2_FD_193490 | JGI IMG/M metagenome (GOLD analysis project Ga0247608, IMG submission 193490) | Sheep rumen microbial communities from Palmerston North, Manawatu-Wanganui, New Zealand - 1766 DNA GHGlow gp2 | ecosystem: Host-associated > Mammals > Digestive system > Stomach > Rumen ... | reverse complement strand
ACGGGGTTTATTCCTAATCAAGATAGTGGAATTGAAATTAAATTCTCTTCATCTAATTATGCAAATAATAAATGTATCGTATTTGGCTCAGGAGTTTCTTATAATAGTAGAAGTTTTGAATTATATACTTGGGATGGAAAATTTCAATTTAACTACAATGCTTCACAAGTCAATTTAACAACTAACCCAGCAACTAATATAATCATTGAAACATCTCAAATGAAACAAAAAGTTGTTTATAAGGATGTAAGTGATATAGCAGCAACTGGTACTCAATCAAGTCAAACTTTTACTTGCCCTTATACTTTATATTTAATGGCACTTCATAGAGCAACTTTAGGAGTTGCCGAAAATATGAAAATATATAGTTGTAGAATATATGATAACAACACATTAGTAAGAGATTTTATTCCAGCAAAAAGAAATAGTGACAATGTTTTAGGATTGTATGATATAGTAGAACATAAATTTTATACTAATTCAGGAACAGGAACATTTACAAGTGGTCCAGAATTAGGACAATTAAGTTTAATTTCAACAAATCAAGTCAAGGAGGTGTAATAACCAATGGCAGAATTAAAAAGTACAATAGTTAAAGGTAATTTAAGAGTTACTGATGATGCAGATATTAAAAATATAAAAGAGAATGGAACTAATTTATCTGATAAATATTTAGGTAAAACAGCAAAAGCATCTGATGCAGATAAATTAGATGGTAATGATTCTACTTATTATCAAAAAGCATTGCCTACAACTACAACAGCAGGTAAGGTATTAAAATCAACTACAACTGCTGGCATAGTTCAATGGTCTGATGATACAAATACAAATCAAACTATAAAAGCAGGAAGTGTAACCTTTGGAAACAATGATGCAATTGATATTGTAGCAGGTGATAATGTTAGTGTTACTGGTGCAACTACAGGTACAGGAGCACCAAAAATAACTATTAGTGCTGATGTTCCAGTAAAAGCAATTACAACAGAACCATGTGAACATATTAATACACCAGGTACACCTACAGTATCAGCAAGTACTAGTGGAACAACTACTAAATTAACTTTTGATTACCTAAAAGGTGCAAAGGGAGATAAGGGTGACAAAGGTGACAAGGGTGATAAAGGAAACACTGGTGATACTGGACCACAAGGTCCAGCAGGAACTAATGGTACTAATGGTGTAGATGGTTTAGATATTTTCTATTCTAGTGCTAGTGCAACAACAACAACTAATTCTATTGCAATAAGTACAATTACTAAACCAGATAATCATTCAGTAAGTGTTGGAGATTTAATCATTGCAAATAGTTTATTATTTTATGTAAGTGCAGTAAATACTACCAACGCAACAGTTGTCTATAAGAACTCTTTAAAGGGTGCTAAAGGCGATAAAGGTGAACAAGGTATTCAAGGTATTCAAGGTGAGACAGGACCAAAAGGTGACACAGGTCCACAAGGACCAAAAGGAGATACAGGTGAAACTGGTCCACAAGGTCCAAAAGGTAATGATGGTTTAACTACATCTGTTAAAATTAATGAAACAACTTATACTCAAAGTGGTGGTTTAATTACAGTAACACCTACTTTTATAACAACATCTAATACAAGTGGTCTTGTTAAGAATGATGGTACTATTGATACAACAACATATTCAACTTTCTCTGGTAGTTATAATGACTTATCTAATAAGCCTACAATTCCAACTAAAACTAGCGAATTAACTAATGATAGTGATTTCATTTCAGGAATTACTAAGTCAATGGTTGTAGATGCTTTAGGATACACTCCAGGAACTTCTAATTTAGCTTTAGGTACTACACAAACAACTGCAGCAAAAGGTAATCATACTCACGATTCCTTAACATATAACAATTTTACAGCAGGCTTACCTTATTTAACTTCTAATGAAGTATTAGCATTAAGAAGTGATATACCTACAGATGCAACTGATATTGATTATGATACTGGTCCTACACAATTTACAGGAGACACAGTTGCAGATGCTTTAAATGACATTGACCATATCTTAGATGAAAAAGGTAGTGGTACAGTAACTAGTGTTGCAATACAAAACGATACAAATGGAGGTTTAACTGTTTCAAGTGGCTCTCCTATAACTAGCTCAGGAACCATTAAACTTAAACATTCAAATGTTTTGAGTGCCTCAGGGACTATTGGTTCAAGTTCAGCATCAAGTGGTGCAACATTAGCAGTTCCTTATGCAAATTATGATATTAATGGTCATATTACAAGTAAAGGAACTCACACTCATACAATAAATAATTTAACTTCATCTGCTATCAATAGTGGATATAAATTACCTACTACAACAGAGTGGAACTCAAAAGCATCTGTAACAGTAAACCCAAGTTCTACGACTAATACTATAACAAGTATTGGTATAAATGGAACAAATTATCAATTAGGAACATTTCAACAATTAGGTGTTGCTTATTATATGGCTACTTGCAACCAATCATTTTCAGCAAAAACTGTAACCCTTCCTAGTTATTCTTTAGTTACTAATGCTAGTGCGATTATATATTTTATGTATTCGTCTACAAGTTCAAATACATTAAATATAAATTCAACAGGTGCTAAAACAATGAGAATAAATAATGCTACTATTAGTGACTCAAATAGACTTGTAGAAGGTATTTATTTTGTAAGATATTCAGGAACGTACTATGATTGTTATTATATGAGTACAGTAGGAAAAAAATATCTTCATAGAACTCAACTTACTATAAGAGAAAATACAACTTCATCAAAAGCTTGTCACTTAATATTAAATTGGTGGTCAAGTAGTCCTAGTCCTTATACTAATCCTAGTGTTTTAATGTTGGAATTTGGTGGAGATGATACTCATGATGCTCAATTTGATTATGATGCCGTTCAATTTAGTGGATATTTTGAATATAGTTCTACTTCTTATCTACCTATTGTAAAATTTTCATTTAGACAAGAATGGGAACAAGATGGAGACGATGAATATTATGTAGATACATACTGTGATGTTGTGTATACACGTTCAACTACTTCCACAACGTTAAGTTGGGGTCGTACAAGTTTTGCAGATTTAGCAGGTATAAGTGATTATGTTATTAAGTAATTAAAAATTAAAATTAAGACCTTTTTATAAAGGTCTTTTTTATTTGTCTTTTCAAACTTAATATTGACAAAGTTAAAAAAGTTGACTATAATACTATTAAGAAAATATAAGGAGAATTATAAATGATAATTAAATGTTATAATGAAAAACATCCTTGATTATTATTCTTAGATATTGAGTTTGACCAATTAAAATTAGTACAATTTTCAGGTGCATTATTTAAGCGTATTGATGAGGACACATATCAATTAGCGACAACAATTACACAATATATAACAACTTCAATAGGAACATATTTTCAAGACTATACTAATATATCTCAAGACTTTGTTCTAACAAATGGTATCCCATTAGAAAGTTTAAAAGACTTAATTTTCGGCGAAGTTTTAAAAGATATTTCAATGAATGATATGTTAATCATTAGTCATGGATTAAAAAATGATAGACTTGTTTTAAAAGAAAATGGAATAAATTTCAGCTTTTTCGTTGATAAAGATGGCGTAACAAAACCTATTGACGGCTATTGCACCTTTAATAACGCAAAAAGAATTTTAGAAAGAGAAAAAAAGTTAAAACTAGAAGACTTAGCTGAAGATGCCGGATATTATCTAAGTTGCGCGCATAATGCATATAGTGATATGTGGGCAACAATATCTGTTTTTACTTTTTTAAGAAAGATAGAATATGAAAGGAAGATGTTAAAACATGAAGATAATTAACTTAGATAGCTTGAAGATAAAAAAGGTAAAAAAATTTAGAACAGAAACCATAGTAATTGATAATGTGAATTTAGAAAGAAATTTAATGGATACTTATGATTACATAACAAAAGAAATAAAGAAAAGTATTGATGACCTTTCATTAAAAACAAAGCCTACATTGTTTCAAATAACTGTGAAGTTTAATGCGGCAAAACCTGACGCATTAGATGATATTAGAAGTTTGACCAACATAGTATTATCTTGCTTTAATAATGTAATCATCACTCCTAATTTTAGAGAAAGAGAACATCGTTTTGGATTGTCTCTTTTACCAGAGTTTCAAGAAATTAATGATTCACTATTGCATATTATGAAAATGATAAATCACAAAACTTTAATAGATAACTTTAATGTTCTCATTTGTTTTGAAGATTTAAATGACCATTCAAGTAAAGAAGAATATTTCTTCTGGTTAGTAAAATAAAATTCGGAGGAACTAATATGATTGACAATAAAACAAATAGATTTATTAGACACTTAGATTTTTATACAGACGGGGCTTGATCTTCTAAGAGTGAAATGGGAGGTTGAGGATTAGTTATTGTAGAAAATGGAGAAATAATTGAAACAATGGGCGGCTATGAACCATACACAACAAATAATCGTATGGAACAAATGGCAATTTTAACGGCATTAAGAATGATTAATGAAATTGAGTCTTCAAGAGTTGAAGTATCAATCATATCTGATTCTGCTTACTGTTGCAACGCTTTTAATGACAAATGGTATTTAAAGTGATTAGATAACGGTTGAAAGACTGCGGATAAAAAAGATGTAAAAAATCAAGATTTATGGAGTGAAATGGTTGCTCTATTCATTAAGAATAAAGATACTCACAATATAACTATTAAAAAAGTAGAAGCTCACAAAACTAATGAATTTAATAATCTTGCTGACGCAATAGCGGTACAAAAGAGAAAAGAATTGGAGATTTAAGGTAAATGAAGATATTGATATTAACACCAAATAATGCAAATGCGGTAAAATATTGCACACAAATATGGGAAAAATTAAGACCAGAATTACAAGAAAAAAGTTTTTGTATTCCAATGTATATACAGTATTTAGTAGAAACTAAACAGGCAAAAGACCAAACTGAAGCATATTTTTATGCAATGCGTGCGGCAGAAGAAGTTTATAGAAATATAAAAGTAGAAGATACTGCAATTATTTTTGGAAATATGCATAAAGGATATGAATTTGATGCAATTTTTAACTTTCAATGTAATGAGTATGCAAGATATAAAGATTATTTTGTTGAAGCTTTAAATGAAGTAATTAAGCCAGATGGTGAAGATGATGCCGCATATAAATTCCTTAGTAGATATACTACAAATTTACATGAAGCGAACGAAAGTACATTGATATTAATCAATATTGATGCCGCTTGCGATTTTCTTAATTCATATACATTAACAAATGTAGAAAAAGAATTAAAAGATTTAAGATTAAAATATTTAGAAGAATTAGACAGAATTAATGCAGAAGGAAAAGCTACCCTTGAAGCAAAAAAGGTGTTAAGTGATGACAGAAATAAGTAGAATTACAATAAAGAAACCTGATTTAGACAAACTTGATAATGACCAAAGAAAAGCGGTTGAAAGCATAGTAAATGAGAGCGAAAAAAATGTAGTGATCCAAGCAAATCCAGGCTCGGGGAAAACATTCACTCTTACTATGGCAATAGGTAATTATAGATATGAATATATAAATGACTCAATTTGCGCAATCACTTTCACTCGTGCAGCAAAAGCTGACATGGAAGATAAATTACATCAAATGGGTATTTATGATGTTGAGGTTGCGACAATACATTCTTGGGCAAAAACAAGACTTGATAAGTTCGCAAAACAATATGATTTTCAATTAGCAATTATTCAAGAACCTGAGATAAAAAGAATCTTAAAAGAGATAATTGTTCCTGAATATTTATTAACACATAAAGCGATTAGAAATATAAATATAGATATTCTATATAATTTTATTTCTGGTGCAAAAAATATGGATGTAAGTGATAAATATAAAAAGACTTTAATTGCTATTGAAGATAGATATATAAGATATAAAAAACAAAATAATCTTTATGATTTTGGTGATTATCCAACATATTTATTAGATGTAATGCAATTATATAATGAATATATTTATGATATTGATGCATTATTTGTTGATGAATTTCAAGATGTAGATACTGACCAATTTGAAGTTTTTACAAGAGTAGATACAAAGAAAAAGTTCTACATTGGCGACATAAAACAATCAATCTATCAATTTCGTTCCGCAGATGGAAAAGTGTTTGATAAGTTAGAAGAATTTAAAGAATATAATTTACAATACAACTATCGTAGTTATCAAGCAATAATTGATTATTCTACTGGTTTCTATAAAACAACTAGAGAAACAATTAATTTAGGTGGAACAAGTAATATATTATCTTTTATCCATACAGGTGAATATAATGGATTAGTAACTTGTAGTAGAGGAGAAGGCGGCGAAATTTACGTCATTCAACAACATTGGTTAACAGGTCATTGCGAATGTATAAAATATACTGAACATGACGTAACTAATGTTTCACCTAATGAAGTGTTAAGATACATTTTAAGTTTACAACCTATGATATTATGTAGAACTAATAAACAAGTGCGAGAAATAAGTGCAAATGGACTAAAGGCGACTACAATTCATCAAGCAAAAGGTCTTGAATATGAGAATGTAATTCTTATTGATTTTACTATTGAAACAGAAGAAGATTTAAACGTTGCTTATGTTGGTATGACACGAGCAGAAAATAAGTTAATGATAATTGATTACAAGACTTTTTTAGAATTATTACAAAATAATTATAAGAGGTCATTATTATAGAGGTGATAAAAATGTCTTATACCAATCGTGGTTATCGTGCTTATCACAACTTTCCTAACCCTTTAAAGGAATATGGAAACGGAAAAGTGTGATATGATAGAGATGCAGGAATAGATAATCTTAGTGAATTAGCTAGAATATTAGGTTTGAAAAGTATTACAATTATTCCATCTGGATATAATAACCCTTCTGTAGTAAGTACTTCTGGTAGACCTTCTCCTAATTATATTTTAGTTTTGAATTATTGCAATCTATCTTTTGAAATTGATGAAATATTTGAAGGAATACAAGTAAAATATTTTCAAAGTACAGCTGGAAAAATTGTAGAAAAACGAATTTTTTATAAACAAGGTGAACAACATATTATAAATTGAACATGAAATATTGCAGAAACAACTCAAATATCTTTTGTAAAAGATGCTTATAAAAAATCAGTACATGAAGGTGAAGTTGAAACCAAAACAGAAATTTGTGATATAATTGGATGTGCAAGAATGTATGAACCTGAAGATAGTGATACTTGGCAATATAATAAAAAGTTAAACAATAGTCAAATAAAAACTATATCAAACAATAGTGAGACAGTTCATAATAAACCTTTTAATACAACTAATCCAGACTTTACTTTTTATGCAATACCAAATTTTTTAATTAATGATAAACCTCTTGCTGCATATGGATTAATACAAACACAAATACCATATACAGGAGATGCTGATAGTAAAGGTTATTATAAATGAAATAAGGATGTTTCATACTCAAACCAAATGTCATTAAATGAAAAGATGGAAAATTGAAATTATACATATGTTCCAGTACCTTTATTTGATAATTTAGTACAACCATATTCTCCTAAAAAATCTTATAAAACTAGAAATTGTTTTGAAGATAAAAATTTTGGAACTTGACTTATTATAGAAAGTAGTAATACAGGTAATGGTGTAAAATGTGTACCAAAAAGTCAATTAATTAGTCTTTATGAAGCAGAAGAAAACTTAATGGTTGTAAAAAGTGAAATTAATATTAGTAATCAATCTTACTTAGTCAAGAAAGATAGTTCTTATGTTGTAGACAGTGGTTATATAGTAGAATATAAAAATAACAATTTTATACCACAAAAAATACTAAATTTAAAAACTGTCGATATGTCATTAACAGGAGATTTAATTCGATATGAATATATTTTTTCCACAGATAATGCCGAAGATGCACTTCGTTTTAAGAAGAAGTGAGGAAAAGAAATTGGTTTTGATATTAATGATTATATATTTTCTCAAACTGGATGAGAAATGTATGGGATAGGTGTACATGAAAATCAACCAAGTGTTTTAAAATTTAATGCTACAATGGATGAAGGCTTTAATTACATTGCATTAGAATCTGCTGGTAGTCAAGATATAGGATCTTTTAATCATTATTGAAATTACCCTAAAGGATTGAATAATGCAAAAATAGAAACCGAAAATAACTGAGCTTATTATTACAGTTCGCCTTTAGCATGACGTGGAAAAGAAATTGCAGGACGTACATCTGAAATTTCAATGTTGTTTAATTTGAATAAAAATGAAGCTTTATGGTCTAATTATATTAATAATGAGAATTATACTGGAAATTTAATTATAGGACAAAGTATATTCTTTAAAGTTCCAATGTATGAATGATTATTCAGTATAAATAAGAAAAAATATAATAATGACTATTTTGAAAAGGGTGGAGAACGTTATAATAGTGGTAAATTAATAAAAGATGAAGACGAAGAGAAAACTACATGTTATCCATTAAAAACAAATTATATATTTTTTACTCCAGAAACAGACATTACAAAAGAAACAAAACCTAGTTTTGAATCATCAACTCCTATATATAATGAAACAGGAACTTATGGTATGCAATTTGATGGAAATGAAGTAGAATCGAAAGAATTTAATTATTCTTATAATGGAGATGTAATTGCAGCAAAAGGATTTTATACAACAATAGGTGAAAATGAATTTCCTTTTCCATATCAAAATATAGCTCACTCAGAAATATTAAAAGTTTTACGAATTTCTCCTAATAATTTTATAGAAACTAATGCACAAGAACGAAAAAATACAATATTTTTTAATAAAAAGTGAATAAGTAGCGGTGAAACAACTTTCTCCTCTGTTCTTACATGAAATGGAAAACCATATTATCAAATAGTTAATGGCAACTATGATTTAGGAAATCCAGATACAGAAAACAGTTATAGCATAAAATATGGCATAAGTAGCAAAGATTCAATCAGAAATTTAGCAGTTAAGAATTGAGTAAAAATAGTTAATTATGAAAAATATGAAGGTTGAACATCTTTAGATTTTTCCCTTAATCTCCCATATAGAACAACTGCACCAAAAAGATCTGCCCTGTTAGGTCTTATGAAAGAACCAGTTTGATTTGAATTTAATACAAATACTAAGCATTATGATTTAAAGTCTATATATTCAGATATAACATATGAGTTACCTATTTTTATAGATTTATCAATAAACTTTTATGTACCACCATATATGACAACAGATGTAATAAAAGACTTTACTTTAGAATTTTCATCTAAAGAGAAAGAGTATGAAGTAAAAATTAACAATACCACTGTTGGTTACCTAAAAACAGCTAATGAATCTATGACATTTTTAGATGTAAATAAAGTAGATGTAGGTTTTGAAACATATTGTTCTCTTTATTCTTATGCTAATGTTGCTTTATTTACAGGAGGTCAATCAATTGATACACCACAAGGTCATTGTAATGGAGCAGTAAAATTAACAGTGGTCGATGATATTAGTGGTATATTTGGGTCTATAAATAGTAAACAAGTTGCTTCAGTATTAAAGCCAGGATATACAGGTCAAACAACTGTTTATATAGATATGTGATCTGAAGGGGATAAAGCTTGACAAGGATGTGTTTATTTACAAAAAATAAATGACATATGGTATTTATATGGATGAGAATGAGATGATGATGGAGGATACTCTACAGATAATGAATGAACAGATTGAAATGCTAGTGGATTATATATACGTACATATGGACAATTAACTTAGAATTAGACTCAGAAATGAGTCTTTTTCTTTTCAAATTTTAACAATATTTAAAGTTATTCAAAAAATAATTGACAAGTATCAAAAAATATAGTATAATAATAATATAAAGACAAAAGAAAGGAAAATAAACAATGAGAACAATAGAAGATTTCGCAATGATGGAACCTATGCGTTATTATGACAACCCAGAACCTAAGACACCATCTGCAATACAAAAGCGTCAAGATATGATTGATAATAAAGACAATAAATATATTGCTAGTGAGAAGCACGATGGTGATTGGGGAATGTTCATTCACTATTCAAAAGGCAATAATTTAATTCGTAGCCGTAGTATTAGTAAAGTTACAGGCAAATATGGAGATTTAACTGAAAAACTACCACATCTTGCGGCAGAAATGGACGAGTGGCCTGACAATAGTGTTATATTAGCTGAAATTTGTTGGGAACAATACGGAACTAATGCTAATACGGTAGGAACAATATTAAGATGTTTACCACCAAAGGCAGTAGAAAGACAAAAAGAAAACAAATTATATGGTTTAGTTTTTGATATGCTTATGTGGAATGGTGAAGATTTAACTTCAACACCATACATTGATCGTTTAGAACGTATTGATAGTGAATTTGGTACTGACAAGAGCTATTTATCTTATTATTTTAAAGCAACAGATGTTTTCTTTGATAATTTCGCCGAAGAAGCAGATAGAATTATTTCCGCAGGTGGAGAAGGATTAGTTATACAATTAAAAAATAATCAATATGCGCCAGGAACTAGAACTGCTTGGAATACATTAAAAATGAAGCAAAGTTTGCCGCATATGGAATTAAAAGTGGTATCAACAATAGAGCCAAATAGATTATATGATGGTACGATGCCAGAAAGTTGGAGATATTTTGAAGTTTGCGATGCAAATGGCGTTCATAAATATGACAAGAACTTCACTGACATACAAGGAGATTTTGAAAATCCAGATTGGGAAGGAATAGGTGTTCATGAAACTCAATATGAACCTCTTTCTGATGCTGTTTTTACTCCTGTCACTAAACCTTATTATATGGGTTGGAAAAATGGCGTTAATGTAGATTTTAATGGCGTAACTGTTTCTGTTACTTCTGGTTTAACAGATGAGGATAGAGAATGGCTCGCAACAGAGCAAGCGGCGCAAATGATTGCTAATGGAGAACTTTTTGCCGAAATTACAGCAATGAGTGTAAATAGCCAAAATAGTTTAAGACATCCAATCCTAATTAGATTGCGAAATGATATGTAAAATTGCTTTTTATAAAAAGTTACGTTATAATATATTTAGAGTTAATACTCTGGAGTTGATATTATGTTAAGATTTAAAGGTGATTTTTCAATTCTTATAAAGAATGGATATCGTATAAATGTTAATAACTCTTATTTATTTAAAGTGGTAGATAAAAACGATGCCATTTTTGTAGATATTCAAAATAGACAAATTATCGTTGAGGGAGATATTTATTCTGACGAAGTGATTAAAGAATTGAAAAGCATAAAGAAATATTGTGAAGAAAGGAAATAATAAATTATGCAAAAAGAAGATATAGTAAATCATCCATCTCATTATACAGATGGTAAGATTGAAGTAATTGATTTTATTGAAGATAAACAATTAGGTTTTTGTTTAGGAAATGCAATAAAATATATTTCAAGAGCAGGTAAGAAATACAAAGATAAAGAAATTGAAGACTTAGAAAAAGCAATTTGGTATATTAAACGCCGTATTAAAGAAATTGAAGATAAAAAAGAGATTGAAAAGGAGTAAAATTATGAACGATAATAATAAAAGTATTAAATTTTGTCTTATTCAATTAATATTAACCATAGGACTAGATTTCTTTGGTAGTTTTGTATTTATGAAAATATATAATTGGTTTATACCAAGTATTACAAATTGGAACCCAATAACATATTGGATGGCATTCGGTATTGATTGTGTATTATCAGCACTTTTTGTTTCTACTGTATATGAAATAGAAGCAATAAAAGCTTCTGTATGTAAACAAACAAAAAAAGAAATAATACAAGGTATAGTAGCAAAATATATTGTATATGCATTCTTACTTGGTATTGGAGCATTAGTACAATTAGGTATTTAATTTAGTTTTAAACGACTATTGTCGTTAATTTGAGCAATGAATGTACAAACCATTCTAGTACATTTAACTCTTTATAGGCAGGTGAATACGGATGGGACAACAAGTTAAGATTAAAAAAATTAGAAAAAGAAATGGCACTGAACAAGCATTTGATATCAATAAGGTAAAAAATGCTATTTTAAAAGCGAATAATTCAGTTGAAGAACAATTCAGATTGAATGAACCGACTTTTAACAGTGTCATTAATACATTAATAGGGATATTAAATAGATATTCTGTAATTGATGTAGAAACAGTACAAGATTTTGTAGAGAAGACACTTATGAAATATAATTGTTATGCTGTTGCAAAATCTTATGTATTATATCGTGATGAAAGAAAGAAAAGAAAACTTTTAGACGATGATGAAGAAAAGATTGTATCTATTTGTCATACAACTAATGAAGATGTAAGCGGCGATAATGCAAACAAGAGACCTACACAAAATAACACTATGCGTGATTACATTGCTGGTGTAAAGTGTAAATCAATAGCAAGAAAAATATTGCCAAAAGACATTATTCAAGCACACGATGAGGGTTTAATTCATTATCATGATATGGATTATGCACCAGTGCAACCAATGAGTAATTGTTGCTTAGTTAATACTTTTGATATGATAACAAATGGTTTCCAAATGGGTGATGCAAAAATTGAACCACCTCATACTTTCTCAACAGGAGAAAATTTAATGGCGCAAACCGCACTACATATTAGTAGTACTCAATATGGCGGACAAACTCACTCTGTTGCCGCATTAGCACATTTAGTTGAAAGAACAAGACAAAAAGCAAAAGAAAAATATAGTTGGTATCCAAGTTTATCTGAAGAAGATAGACAATTATTAGTAGAACAAGATGTATATGAAGATATTAAGAAAGGCGTTCAAACTTTCCAATATCAAGTAATTACAATGAGTTCTGCCAATGGTCAAACCCCATTTATTTCCGTTGTGCTAAATCTTGCAGAAGCTATGACAGTAGAAGAAAGACGAGATTTAGCCGCAATTATTGAAGAAATATTAACTCAAAGAAAAGAGGGTATTAAAAATAGTCAAGGAAAATGGATTGGACCATTATTTCCAAAACTTTTGTATTTTATGTGCGACGGATTAAATGTTAATCCAACTGACCCTTACTACTATTTGACTGAACTTGCGGCTGAATGTGAAGTAACTCGTATGCAACCAGATATTATAAGTGAAAAGAAATGTCGTGAAGCAAAAGATGGATTAGTTATAGCTAACATGGGTTGCCGCAGTTTCTTAACACCATATTGGAAAACAAAGAAATATTATCAAAATCGTAATACTCCAGGTTGTGTTGAAGCTGAGATAGATAGTATTAAGCGATTTGGTTTAAATGTAGAATTTTTAGATAAACCAGATAGCACAATTCTTTGTAGAAGTTTAAAACCTTTAAGTTTAGAAGAAATATTAAAAGGTATTTTAGATAAATATTCAGATTTACCAATAGAAGTAGAAAATAATGTAAAAGTTATTCATATACCTAGTCATTTAGTAATTTATAATTATTTAGGAAATACAGGTTGGATTGATACTATTATTTGGGACGATTTTGTCATTACAGTAAAATGTCGCGAACCAAAGACTTACGGACGTTGGAATCAAGGCGTAGTTACAATGAATTTACCTTGGATTGCACTTGAGTCAAAAGAGAAGAATGTTGATTTCTTTGATTTATTAAAAGAGCGTTCAGAATTAGTAAGAAAAGCATTACAGACTAGACATCAAAGATGCCGCGAAATCCGTGCAGAAAATGCACCTGTATTGTGGATGTATGGCGCATTATCTCGTTTACAACCAAAAGATGATTTAAGTAGTATGTTAGATGATATTGATTATACAACTATTTCTTATGGTTATGTAGGATTATATGAAACTTGTATGGCATTAATTGGTGAGTCAAATACTACTGAAAAAGGTCAAGAACTATCAATTAAGATATTAAATTTTATAAATAATTTATTAAGTGAATGGAAAAAAGAAGATGGTATTCCTTATTCAATTTATGGAACACCTGAAGAACAAACAACAGAGAAATTCGCAAAAGCATTAAAGAAAAGATTTTTTGAGATGGGAGAAGTTAAGGGTGTAACTGACCATGATTATGTAACTAATAGTTATCATATTAATCCTGCGGAAAAAATTAATGCTTTTGATAAATTACGTATTGAGGGACAATTCTTACAATTAAGTAAAGGTGGCGCAGTTAGTTATATTGAATGTTCTAGTGAGTTAGAAAATAACTTAGAAGCTATAACAACTTTATTTAAGTATATGTATGATAATATTCTTTATAGCGAATTAAACTTTACAAATGAGGACTATTGTGACAATTGCGGCTATCATGGCGAGTTGATATTAGATAATACTTTAAATGGTAAATTCTTATTCCGTTGTCCAAAGTGCGGTTGTCATGATGCAACTAAGCTACATGCCACTCGTAGATTATGCGGCTATTTAGGTGAAGTTGCAAATGGTATTGGACCAGATAGTCCTAATGCAAATCAAGGACGTTTAGCAGATATTTTTGCAAGAGTAAAACATATTTAGTGATGAGGTATAGTTATGAATTATATTAAAATTACTGAATGTGATATAATGAATGGAAATGGTGTTGGCATCGTGCTATGGGTTAGCGGATGCCGATGCCATTGTGAAGGATGTTATAATCAAGAGTCTTGAGATTTTTGTGCGGGACAACCTTTTACAAAAGAAACTGAAGAATATATAGTTAATTTATTAAAGAATAAGCCTTATTATACAAGAATAACTCTTTCTGGTGGACATCCTTTTGAGCCAGAAAATGAACAAGCTTGCGAAGAGTTGTGCGGCAAAATTAAACAAGAATGTCCAAACGTAAAAATTTGGGTTTATAGTGGTTTTTGTTGGGATAAAATTAAAAATAGTCCAATAATGAAATATACTGATATTTTAGTAGATGGGCCATTTATCGCCGCACAGTATGATGAGAATTTAAAATGGCGAGGAAGTTCTAATCAATCTGTAATTGATGTTCAAAAAGGTATATTAAAAAATGAAAAAGTAATAGCAGAGGAGTTGATATAATGAGTAATAGAGTAGAAAATTTAGTTCAAATATTAGACACTTATGTCGGTGAAGGTGGATTTCATTTAAACATTAATGTATTTAATAGAGCCACTTTATTAGATGCACAAGCTCATCCAGAAAAGTATCCTCAGTTGACAATTCGCGTCAGTGGCTACGCTGTAAATTTCGTAAAATTGACAAAAGAACAACAAGATGACGTGATAACTAGAACCATTCACGAGTCTATGTAGGAGGTGCTCTTATGTGGAATAAACAGTGGGATGGTTTTATTGCGGGAAAATGGAGTAATGATGAGATTGATGTAAGAGATTTTATTCAGTTGAATTACAAAATGTACGATGGCGATGACTCTTTCTTGGTCGGTCCAACAGATGCAACAAAAACTTTATGGAAACAAGTTTGTGAACTACAAAAAGAAGAACGTGCAAAAGGTGGAGTTCTTGATGCGGATACTGATATTATTTCTACTATTGATAGTCATAACCCAGGTTATATACAACAAGATTTAGAAAAAATTGTCGGTTTACAAACAGATAAACCATTCAAGAGAGCATTAATGCCTTTTGGTGGAATTAGAATGGCGCGTCAAGCCTGTGAAATGTATGGATATCAAGTAAGTGATAGAGTTAATGATATTTTTAAATATCGTAAAACTCACAATGATGGAGTATTTGATGTTTATACAGAAGAAATGAAATTGGCAAGAAGAGCACATATATTAACAGGTTTACCTGACACTTATGGTCGTGGAAGAATTGTTGGAGATTATAGAAGAATTGCTCTTTATGGTGTTGATTATCTTATTCAAAAGAAGAAAGAAGATATGAGTTTATTGTGCGGCGAAATGACACCAGATAAGGTTAGAGATAGAGAAGAAGTTGCCGAACAAATAAAAGCATTACAACAATTAAAAAATATGGCGGCAAAATATGGTTATGATATATCTAAACCTGCGAAAAATGCACAAGAAGCAATTCAATGGTTGTATTTTGGTTATCTTGGTGCAGTAAAAGACCAAAATGGTGCCGCAATGAGTATTGGTCGTAATTCTACTTTTATTGATATTTATATTGAAAGAGATTTACAAAACAATGTATTGACCGAGCAAGCGGCGCAAGAATTGATTGATCACTTTATAATGAAGCTTCGTATCATAAAATTTATGCGTATTCAATCTTATAATGAATTATTTTCAGGCGATCCTGTTTGGGTTACTGAATCTATAGGTGGAATGGGTATAGATGGAAGACCATTAGTTACAAAAACATCTTTTAGATTTTTACATACTCTTGATAATCTTGGACCAGCACCAGAACCAAATTTAACAGTTCTATGGGATAAGAATTTGCCACAATCCTTTAAAAATTATTGTGCAGATATATCAATTAGAACTTCTGCAATTCAATATGAGTCAGATAAACTTATGAGAGAAAAAATGGGTGATGATTATTGTATTGCTTGTTGCGTATCATCTATGAGAATTGGAAAAGATATGCAATTCTTTGGTGCAAGAGCAAACTTAGCAAAGTGTTTATTATACGCTATCAATGGTGGAAAAGATGAATTGATGGTAGATGAAAATGACCGTCATATTCAAATTGCTCCTAAGTTTCAAAGTGTAGATGTTACTAAACCTTTAGATTATAATGATATAATAGAAAAATATACAAATATGATGGAATGGCTTGCAGACTTATATGTTAATACATTAAATGTT
>Ga0247608_10004007_pt1 | contig 16790 bp, 16 predicted proteins | sample 176DNAGHGlowgp2_FD_193490 | JGI IMG/M metagenome (GOLD analysis project Ga0247608, IMG submission 193490) | Sheep rumen microbial communities from Palmerston North, Manawatu-Wanganui, New Zealand - 1766 DNA GHGlow gp2 | ecosystem: Host-associated > Mammals > Digestive system > Stomach > Rumen ... | reverse complement strand
TATTTGTCTCAGGCAATGGCACCAACTTGCAACGCATTGCCGAGTATTTTGCCAACAATCCAGAAGTTGAAATCGCCAACGTGGTGTGTAACAACCCCAAGGCCTATTCCATTGAACGCGCCAAGAAGTTGGGCATCCCATTGCGGATGATCACAAAAGAGGAGTTCAAGGGCGAAGCCTTCGTCAAGGAAATGCAAAACCTTGACATTGACCTGATTGTATTGGCTGGTTTCCTATGGAAACTGCCGGAAGCGCTCGTCAAGGCCTTCCCGAAAAAAATCGTCAACATCCACCCCGCCCTATTGCCGAAATATGGCGGCAAGGGATTTTATGGCGAGCATGTGCATGAGGCCGTAGTAGCAGCCAAAGAACCTTATTCGGGCATCACCGTACACTATGTCAACGAGTTATACGACAGCGGGGAAATCATCCTGCAAGCCCATGTCGCATTGGACGAAAAAGAAACGCCTGACTCCCTTGCGGCAAAAATCCACAAACTGGAGCAGGCGTATTTCCCTGTAGCAATTGAATATGTGCTACAATCGCAAGGCTGACGGCATCACTCTGTCGGCAAGGCCTTAAAGCCGTTGCCCATAATCTCGGAGCTTTCGATAACGTTGACGAAAGCATTCGGGTCGAGGAAACGAAGGTTGGACTTCAGTTTCACAAGGTCGGTGCGACTGAGGGTGACATAAATCATTTTGCGTTCAGCACCTTGATAAAGACCCGTACCAGCGAACACTGTTCCGCCGCGATCCAAGTCCTTGATGATATAATCGCGCACCTCATCAATCTTGTCGGTGACGATGAAAGCGGTCTTGTAGCTCTTTATGCCATCCACCACAAGGTCGATGACCTTGCCTTCGATGACGATGATGATAATGGAATAGATGGGCAGGCGAATGTCGCCGAAGGCCACCAGGGTACTCAGCGTGATGCAGCCGTCGACAATCATGACCAGAGTGCCAAGGCTGATTTTCGTGTATTTATGAATGATCATGGAGATGATGTCGGAGCCACCGCTCGTAGCACCCGAACGGAAGATGAGGCCGATGGCCACACCATAGATGAGGCCTGCCACAACCGTGTTCAGGAAATAGTCGGGGATGAACCAACCGCCGTCGTGGGGAATCTGCACCATTGAGAGACCCTCCATAGGTGTTTGCATGATCTTGCCGTCGAAAATGACTGGGTTGTAGCCCCAAACGCTTTCGAGCACAAAGGTGAACAAGAAAATCAACGCCGTTGAGAGGATAGTCTTGAACCCGAACTTGGGACCCAAAATCAGCGTTCCGATAATCAGGAGCGGGACATCCATGCAGATGGCATAGAGCGATATCTTCCACGGCCACAGGGTGTTGAGCACGTTGCTCAAGCCGTAGGTTCCACCAGGAGCCATCAAATATGGATTCACAAACATCACGTCGCCAATGGCGAACAAAGCCGAGCCCAGAACCAACAAGGCATAGGCGAGAATCTGTTGCTTCAATTTCTCGTTTTTCATCATTTACAATTTGAAATTCAATATCTTACAATAATTCTTGCTTGTTTTCGGGCGGCAAAGATACGAAAAAATTCAACATTGACAGCCAATGAGACCTTGGTGATGAGCGAGAAGATGAAAAAGCAAATCAGGGCAAAGAAACTGTACCCCAAGGCGAGACAATGACGCTGTTTGAAAGCCGGAAACAAAAAAGTTACATTACCATCGAAAGGTAAACAAAAACTTCCTATTTTTGCAGTCCAAAACGAGATTAGCTCTCGTTTGAGGACCCGTAGTTTAATGGATAAAATAAAGGATTCCGGTTCCTTAGCTCAGGGTTCGATTCCCTGCGGGTTCACGAAAACAATTTGAGCGGTCTAGAATTAATTGACTGCTCTTTTTTATTCTCTAACCGAACGCATCAGAAAAAAACAATTTGGAATTCATTCGGATTCTATCGGTTAGAAATACCAATCACTTCTCTTTATCTGTGATAATCACATCAATTGCTCCCACGCCAAACTTGGCGATGCTCGCCATGCGGTTTTCGGTGTTCTTGTAGTTCTTCAGTTCCTCGATGATGGCATTTTTCAGCACGCCGTTGCCCACACCGTGGATAAAGGTCACCTTATTGTATTCGGCGGCGATGGCGCTGTCAAGCATCTTCTTGAAATAGTCCATCTGGATCTTGAACATGTCGTGGCTCGACATTCCCAGAATATTGTCGACCAACTCGCCAATATGCAAGTCGACGACGGCCTCGCCAGGAGCCGTGCGATGCTTGTCGATAGGCGCCTCTTTCTTCACCAACGACTTGGCAGGAGCCTGTGAGCCAATGCCTTCCTTCATGATTTTGGTGAAGTCGCTGTCGCCGTGCTTCAAGGCGATAAGCTCGGAGAGGCATATCATCACCGACTTCTCGCCCAACACGCCAGAAGGCAGGTAGCTGCCCTCCTTCATGAAACGCCCCACACGCAACGAGAACGGCGCATTCAGCGGAAGCAGCACGCAATCATACGTTTCTGTGGTCAGGATGGCCTGTACCACGCCGTTGAGCCAATATTCGAGATCGTCACGCGAAACGGTCTCGATGACGATTTTTTCGTACTTGTCGATTTGGCCGAAATCCACATTCGTGAATTTGTCCTCCTCCTTGATGGTGAAAGTGTAAAGCATCTCATAGGGCGTATGGTTGACCAGCACCACATCGAGTGGTCCCGTCAGGAGCCACTGTTGCTCATGCGGCACGAAAGCCATGTAAATTCCCTCTTTTTCAGACTCTTTCGCGAAGCGACGCAATCCGCCCTTGCGGGCATCTTCGGCCTGCTGTTGTTCGAGGAGCTGCTTGGCCTGCACCTCTTTTTGCACTTTGTCGACCGTTTGCTGTTGCTTAGAAGGTGCCGGCATCGAGCGGTAGTCAAGCACCAAATCCGTTATCAAAGTCGGGATTTCGAAGCCGTCTTCCACCTCCACCATCACCATTCGGGAATCTATGATCTTCGTGACCTTTCCACCGCCAACGGTGCTGAGGAAATTCACTTTGTCGCCTATTTTGAATTCTGCCATGATATTTTCGATTTAGGGCGCAAAAGTACGCATTTTTGGCAGAATTTTTGTATCTTCGCTGCCGAAAATCGATGAATGATGAAGAAAGCCTGGATGTTCATACTATTGTCCCTGTTGGTTGCTTCCTGTGCCAAAAAGGAAGAAAACGGCTTTGTTGACATTTGCGTGGATTACTCCGTCAACAACGAGCCCTTGATTACCGATACGTTATGCTACACCAACGAGGCTGGCAACGAATTCCTTGTCACCGAAATCCAATGGTTCGTCTCCAAATGGGAACTTCAAGACGAACAAGGCCGATGGATTGCCTCGGACAGGATTTTCTACATCGACACCAACATTCCTGAAAGCCAAACACTTAGGATGGATTCCATTCCCATTGGAAAATACAAGAAAGTGCGCTTCACCTTCGGTTTGGACGAGAGCGACAACCTCAGTGGCCGTTTCAGCGACCCGCCAGAGAGCAACATGTTTTGGCCCGAACAGTTAGGCGGCGGCTACCACTACATGAAGCTGAACGGGAAATTCGTCAACGAGGCGGGGCAATTGGTGCCGCTCAACATCCACTTGGGCCGACTTCACGAGGAAGACAACCATTTCACCGTGGAACTTCCAATTGATTTCAGTATCACGGAAAACACTGAAAACCAACTGCATTTGACAATGATTATCGACAACTGGTTCCGTTCGCCCAATCTTTACGATTTCAACGAGTATGGTAGCGCCATCATGCAAAACCAAGCTGCACAGAACGTGCTGAAACAGAACGGACAAGACGTGTTTGACATTTGTATTAACGGCAACAATAAAACCATGGAAAAAGACAACAGAATCGCCGAAGGCTTCAAAAAAGTCATGAAAATGGCCGCTCCGAAGCCCCACTTTTGGACTTGGGAGAACACGAAAGAGAGGGTGCAAAAAATTCAAGATTTAAAATTTAAGATTTAAAATTGGATGAGAAGATTAAAGGCTATATTCTTGATTTGTATCGCGTTGTTTTCTTTGGTTTCGTGCAAGCCAGAGAAGGAAACGCCTTATCCAACAACGCCTTACGAATTGCCTAAGCCTTCCTATTTCCCCTCAAAGACCAACATTCCCGACGACAACCCGATGACCGAAGAAGGCGTAGCCTTAGGCCGGAAGTTATTTTACGACCCACGTCTTTCGGGTCGGGATGGCGACGACGGCATCCGCTGCTGCGCCTCGTGCCACCACCAGGAAAACAACTTTGATTATGGCGGTTCGGCTGGGCTTCACCACTCCGTCATGCCTTTGGTCAATTTGGCCTGGAACCACACGGGCTTGGGCTGGAACGGTGGTGTGGCCACCTTGGAGGACATGGTCTTGGCCGCTGTGACCAGTCCAGTCGAAATCAATGCCGACACCAACCAAGTGGTGAAATATTTGCAGCGAACCGACGACTATCCCGAGCTGTTTTGGAAGGCCTTCGGCAGCCGAGACATCACTTTTGTCAACGTGCAGCGCGCCATTGCGCAGTTTGTTCGGAGCTTGGTCTCCGCCAACAGCAAATTCGACCGTTATTTGCTTGGAGAAGAGCAACTTACTTACGACGAGCTGAAAGGCTACGAGCTGTTTTGCACCGAAGAAGGCGCCGATTGCTTCCACTGCCACGGCGGTGGCGGTTTGGCCTTAATGACCACCAACTTGTTCTACAACAACGGCTTGGACGACCATTTCGACGACCCCGAGGACCGTTACAGCATCACGGGCAACCGCCGCGACATCGGCCTCTACAAAGCCCCTACCCTACGCAACATCGCCGTTTCAGCCCCCTATATGCACGATGGGCGATTCCAGACCTTGGACGAAGTGATTGATTTCTACTCCGACAGCGTGAAAAACTCCGAGACCCTCAGTCCGCTGATGCACCATGTGATGGACGGCGGCGTGCGCCTCACCGACGAGGAAAAGGCACAACTGAAGGCGTTTTTGAACACGCTGACAGATGAAGCGTTTTTGAACAACACAGATTATTCCAAGCCATGACCTATCCTTGGGGCGACAACCGGCGGTTTAACAGCTACAGCAACTACTTCACGAAGCAGTTCGGCGGCAGGGTGCAGAAAATCAGCATCGACGCAGGCTTCAGCTGCCCTAACCGCGACGGGAAAATCAGCACGGGCGGTTGCACTTTTTGCAGCAATGCAGCGTTCAATCCGTCGTATTGCAAGCCTGAGAAAAGCATCCGTCAACAAATCGAGGAAGGCATTGAATTCCATCAACGAAGGTATCGCAGGGCAAGCAAGTATTTGGCTTATTTCCAGCCGTTTTCGAACACTTACAAGCCGTTGGAGGAGCTGAAGAATATCTACGAACAAGCTTTTGAGGCCATAGATTCCCGCCCACTCACAGCCCAACGCAGGAATGACATGACCTCAAAAGCCGATGAAACCCCACAGATCATTGGCATTGTCATTGGCACACGGCCTGATTTGGTTGATGAGCAGATTTTGCAGTATCTCAGCGAGATACAACAAACGCACTATGTCATGTTGGAATACGGCGTGGAGAGCATTTATGACGAGACTTTGCTGCGCGTCAACCGAGGGCACGATTTTGCCACGGCAGAACGCGCCATCCGCCTGACGGCGCAGTACGGCATCCCCTGCGGGGCGCATTTCATTTTCGGTCTGCCCGGCGAGAGCAAAATGATGATGCTCGATGCCGCCGATGTCATTTCGCGACTGCCTTTGACCACGGTCAAGTTCCACCAGTTGCAGATTTTCAAGGACACGAAAATGGCCGAAGAATACCAGCAGCATCCCGAGCATTTCCATCTCTTTGACTTGGAGGAATATATCGACTTCGTCATCGACTTTGCCGAACGGCTCAGCCCCAACATCGTCATCGAGCGTTTTGCGGGCGTGGTGCCGCCGCGCTATTTGGTCTCAGAGCCATGGATGAAGCTGCGCTATGACGAGGTGTTGGCTCGCATCGAGAAACGGATGGAGGAAAGAGACACTTGGCAGGGGAGAACTACTGAATTAGAATAACACCATACCGTTATTTCTCATTTTTATCATCAACTTAAACTAGAATCGTATTCATATAGTGTTTTTCACTATTTTTGCACGATAAGTTTCAGAAGATGCTTACACTTACACAATTAGAACAATACCTATCCAAAGCCGCATGGGTCCTCAAAGGTCCAGTGGATGCGGCTGATTTTAAGGTGTATATATTTCCTTTGCTGTTTTTCAAGCGGATTTCTGATGTTTATGACAAGGAATACAATTTGGAGGTGAAATACAGTGCAACAAAACAGACTTTGGAGGAATTGCTGGCGGAAAGGCAGGAGAATCGTGTAGAATTATACACAAGGTATTAATGGATTATTAGAAGATTAGATATGGAACAAAATATAGAAAACACCGGCGACATCATCATCTATCAGACCGAAGACGGTTTGACGAAGATCAATGTGAAATTGAATGATGAAACTGTATGGCTGAACCAACAGCAGTTAGTTCTTCTGTATCAATCCAGTAAATCCAATATCAGCGAGCATATCAAGCATATTTTTGCCGAAGGTGAATTGGAGGAAAATTCAGTTGTTCGGAAATTCCGAACAACTGCTGATGATGGTAAAAACTACGAGGTCACCTATTACAACCTCGACATGATTATTTCGCTTGGCTACCGCATCAAATCAGCCATTGCCACCCGTTTTCGTATCTGGGCTACACAGCGGTTGAAGGAGTATATGATAAAAGGGTTTACGATGGACGACGAGCGGCTGAAAGGCAACGGAGGCGGCAATTATTGGAAAGAGTTGCTCGACCGCATTCGCGACATACGTTCCTCGGAAAAAGTGCTGTACCGACAAGTGCTTGACCTCTATGCAACAAGTGTGGACTACAATCCCAAGAGTGAGGAGTCAATCCAATTCTTCAAGGTAGTACAGAACAAACTCCATTTTGCCACCCACGGACATACCGCAGCGGAGGTTATCTACGAACGCGCCGATGCGGAAAAGCCTTTTATGGGATTGACCACCTTTTCGGGTGAACTGCCGGCATTAAAAGACATAGGCATTGCCAAAAACTATCTGAGCGAAAACGAATTGAAGATTTTGAACAACCTCGTTTCGGGTTATTTCGATTTGGCCGAAATCAACGCGTTGGAGCACAAGCCCATGTACATGAGCGACTATATCCACCAATTGGATTCGGTGCTCACCTCCGGTAACCGACCTTTACTCGAAGGTCCAGGCTCTGTAAGCCATGCCCAAGCCTTGGAGAAGGCCACCGCTGAATACCGCAAATACCAAAGCAACACCCTCTCGCCCGTGGAAGAGGCCTATTTGGAGACCGTAAAGGAGACCGCCAAATTGGTGAAAAAGAACGCTAAAAGCAAGAAGCAATGAACGAACTACACATAGATAAAACCCACTGGAAGAAATGTCACAACCAATAAGTTAATCACAAAAATTCAAACTCAATATCCCAAAACTATGAACACATTCAAACTCTACAAAGCGATCATTTATCCCCCTCAATCCTCACTCATCTAAAACTGTAATACAAGTTTCAACATTACCATAAACATGAAAAGAGTTGTAATCAAACAAGGAGACATATTCTCCATAGAAACGGAAAAAGGGAAACGATATTTCCAATACATTTGCAAAGATGCGTATCAGTTGAATGGAAATGTTATTCGTGTATTTAAGGACGATACCATGACTGATGTCGAATTCTATCTCCATACAATCATCTCCATTGGAGTAAAGCAGTACGGATGGGTGAAAGTCGGCAATGGTCCTGTGCCAGACATTTCTAATGTGGTTTTCTTTACGGATGTTGATATGGCTGCTAAGTTGTACGTGTTTAAAAACCAAGATGCAAACTGGAGAATATGGACGGTTAGCGGTAATGAAAAAATCGTGAAGGAATTGCCTGAATACAGATGTGAAGAAGGTTCAGTTTATCCTCCATGTCGTATAATGGATGTCATTTGTGGTAAAGATTTAGGATATAATAGAGACATGAAGGATATGCCTGATTTGTAAGACGCAAAATCTGAATAACATTTATCCCCCTCAATCCTCGTTCATCTAAAACATACAGACAATTGCGACTTTGAATCAATAACGATAGTTTGTTTCGGCATAATATGATTCGTTATTGGATTTTGAATTCATAGGATTAATAAAAAACGGTACACCTCATCCGAGGCATACCGTTTATAATTCAACAGGACTAAAGTCAATCAATCCAGATCTTCCTTCGCCTTCGCCCTGAAGTTCACCAGGTCTTCCTCGATGAAATTCTTCACGTAGACGCTCTTGCCGATGACGTCTTCCTCGGCGGCGTGGACGTAGACGTTGGCTGACTGGGTGAAGAGGTGCGGAGCACGGGTGGCGTCGTCCAAGATGAGGAGCGACATCATGATGTCGCCCGTCATGTCGTAGAGACGGCGGGCCAGGAAGTCCTGAACCTCTTGGTTGTTGGCGCCCTTCACGTAGTTGATGCTCTGCTCGTAGAGTTCCACGAGGGTGCGCACCGTGTTCTGCAAGGGCTTCAGGTCTTCAGAAACCTCGTTTTCAAGCATTTCCTTCATGATGGTGAGGTAGGTGCCATTGGTGATGTAACGGATGGCGGCCACCACTTGCAATTGCGTCGTGCCTTCGTAAATCGAGAAGATACGGGCATCGCGGTAGAGGCGCTGGCACTTGTACTCCATGATGAAGCCCGAACCACCATGGATGCTGATGGCATCGTAGGCGTTCTGGTTGGCATACTCGGAGTTCATGCCCTTGGCCAGAGGCGTGAAGGCATCGGCGAGACGCGAGTACTTCTTGCACTCGGCACGCTCCTCGGGCGTCAGCGGACGCTCGCGCTGGATGTCCTCAAGGCACTTGTAGATGTCAACATAACGGGCAGTCATGTAGAGCAGCGAACGACCTGCGTCGATCTTGGCCTTCATGCGCGAAAGCATGTCGTAAACAGCGGGGAATTCGATGATCTTCTTGTGGAACTGCTGACGTTCGCTGGCATACTTCAGAGCCTCGTTGTAAGCCTCTTGGCCCAAACCCACCGACTGTGCAGCGATGCCGAGACGGGCGCTGTTCATCAGGGCCATGACGTATTTGATGAGGCCGAGACGGGTCTCACCGCAAAGTTCAGCCTTGGCGTTCTTGTAGGTCAATTCGCAGGTGGGCGATCCGTGGATACCTAGCTTGTGCTCGATGTGGCGCACGTTGACGCCGCCCTGACGCTTGTCGTAGATGAACATCGAGAGGCCGCGACCGTCCTTCGTGCCTTCTTCGGAACGGGCCAACACGAGGTGGATGTCGGAGTCGCCATTGGTGATGAAACGCTTCACGCCGTTGAGCAGATAGCAGCCATCCTTTTCGGAATAGGTGGCCTTCAGCATCACGCTTTGCAGGTCGGAACCGGCATCAGGCTCGGTGAGGTCCATCGACATGGTCTCGCCAGCGCAAACGCGCGGGATGTACTTCTTGCGCTGCTCCTCGTTGCCGAATTCATATAAGGTGTCGATGCACGATTGCAGCGACCAGATGTTCTGGAAGCCGGCGTCGGCACTGGCCACCATCTCGCTCAGCATAGAGAAAACGGTGATGGGCAGGTTGAGTCCACCGTAACGGCGCGGCATGGAAACGCCCCAGAGGCCACCCTTGGTGCAAGCATCAAGGTTTTCCTTGGTCTTGGAGGCATAGATCATGCGGCCATTCTCCAAATGCGGACCTTCGAGGTCGACGCTCTCGGAGTTGGGTTCGATGATGTTGGCGGTGATGTCGCCCGTGATGTCTAAAACGCGGCGGTAGTTTTCCATCGCGTCTTCGTAATCGACGGGAGCGTCTTCGTATGTTTCCTTGTCCGCAAAGTTGCGTTCCTTCAGCTCGACGATACGCTTCATCAGCGGGTGGTCGAGGTAGAATTGCAGATTCGGGTTATCGTTATAATAGTTTGCCATGATTACTTCGAGTTTTGTTTGTAATACTTAATCAACTTCGGGACGACTTCTTCAACCGTTCCAACAATCACATAGTCCGCAATCTTATTAATAGGTGCGTCGGGGTCGCTGTTCACCGAGATGATGATCTTGGAGTCCTGCATACCGGCGATGTGCTGGATCTGTCCGCTGATGCCGCAGGCGATATACACCTTGGGGTGTACGGTGACGCCAGTCTGACCGATTTGTCGGTCGGTGTCGCAGAAGCCCGCATCGACGGCGGCACGCGAGGCACCGACTTCGCCGTGGAGCACCTTGGCGAGTTCAAACAGCATGTCGAAGCCTTCTTTCGAGCCCATGCCATAACCGCCAGCCACCACGATGGGCGAGCCTTTCAGGTTGTGTTTGGCAGCCTCCACATGGTGGTCGAGGACCTTGACGACGTAAGCCTCGGGAGAGACATACTTGCTCACTTCGGGATAGACCACTTCGTTTTTGGCCTTGCCTTCATAGACGGCTTTCTGCATCACGCCCGAGCGCACCGTGGCCATCTGCGGACGGTGGTCGGGGTTGACGATGGTCGCCACGATGTTGCCACCGAAAGCGGGACGAATCTGATAGAGCAGGTTGTCGTAGTGCTTCTTGGTCTTAATGTCGTCGAAGTCACCGATTTCGAGTTGGGTGCAGTCGGCGGTGAGGCCGCTGGTCAGCGACGAGCTGACGCGCGGACCGAGGTCGCGACCAATGACGGTAGCGCCCATCAGGCAGATCTGCGGTTGTTCCTCCTTGAAGAGGTTGACGAGGATATCGGTGTGGGGTGCAGAGGTGTATGGGAACAAGCCCTCGCCATCGAAGGCGAACAGTTTATCCACGCCGTAAGGCAGGATTTGGTCTTCCACCTTGCCCTTGATGCCTGTGCCAGCCACCACAGCGTGCAGTTCCACGCCCAGCTGGTCGGCCAATTTACGCCCTTTGGTGAGCAACTCCTGGGAGACTTCGGCAACCTGTGTGCCTTCGGTCTCGATATATACGAATACGTTGTTCATGGTTATCCAATAATCTTTTCGTCTAACAATTCCTTAATCAATCCTTCCACATCGGCGTCGCTGGCGGTGAGGGTCTTGCTCTCCTTGGCTTGGAAAACGATGTTTTGCACCGATTTCACCTTGGTCGGGCTGCCCGAGAGGCCGCATTGGTTGGGGTCGCCATCCACATCAGCCACGCTCCATTGGTTCAACGTCAAATATGGACGCGTCTTGCTCAATTCAGCATTCCGCTTCCCACATTCAGAATTAGCATCCACTTCCAACGGACACATGGCATATTTATACTTCATCACCAACTTGGCGTTGCACGGACGGCACGGGGCCGCGCTACCGTTGACTGTAATCACGCAAGGCAACGGCACTTCCACAGTCTCCACGCCACCGTCGATATGGCGACGGATGGTAGCGATGTTATTCTCGATCTTGAGGATTTCCTCGGCGTAGGTCACTTGGTTGAGACCCAGTTTCTGGGCCACTTGCGGACCCACTTGAGCCGTGTCGCCGTCGATGGCCTGACGACCACCAATGACGATGTCGACATCACCGATCTTCTTGATGGCGGTGGCGAGGGCATACGAAGTGGCGAGGGTGTCGGCGCCTGCAAAGAGGCGGTCGGTGAGCAGCCAGCCCGTGTCGGCACCACGGAAGAGGCCTTGGCGGATGATCTCGCCGGCACGGGGCGGGCCCATCGTGAGCACGCCGACGGTGCTGCCTGGGTTTTGCTCCTTGAGGCGCAAGGCCTGTTCGAGCGCATTCAGGTCTTCAGGATTGAAGATTGCGGGCAGCGCGGCGCGGTTGACGGTGCCTTCCGGCGTCATGGCGTCCTTGCCCACATTTCTCGTATCAGGCACTTGCTTGGCAAGCACCACGATTTTCAATGCTTTAGTCATAAAAATAAATTTGTCGTTTTCAATTTGGGCGCAAAGATACGGAATTTCTTTGAATTGCAAATGTTCCAAAGAAATGAGGTTTGTAGGACTGCCCTACCAAGGCAGCCACTGTGAAGAATAGGAGGCCAAACACGTTATATTTTACCACGAAGGCGTGTTTTTGGGTGTTCGTGGTAAATTATGCTGTATTTTTTACCACGAAGGCATATTTTTGGGTGTTCGTGGTAAAATATAGGCGTTTTTGTGGTGAGCATTTCAACGCGTACAAATTTTCGATTCAATCGTAAATCTGTACAGAAAAAAGAAAAAACGCAAGACACCCTGAAACAAAAATCCTCGACCCTAAGGCCGAGGATGGTAGGGCTGTCGTACCACGACAGTTGCATTATGGTTTCACTTCTATGCCCACATTACTCGTATCGGGCACCCGCTTGGCAAGCACCACAATTTTCATTGGTTTGGTCATAAAACAAAATTTCTCGTTTTCAAATTTGGCTGCAAAGGTACTACTTTTTTCCTTAACGGCAAAAAAATAGGCAAACACGAAAAACAGATATGTCTTTACAGACAACATAAGGGAAGGTAATACTCAAACCTCCATTGACCATAGATTTTCATAAAAAATATGCCAATATCCCCAATTCTTTCCATTCGGAGTACTTGGATGAACAATTCTCATAGCAGGAATGCGCTTCCCTTTTATTGTGTAAATCCAAATATCGGTAGCATCATTTTCCGATACTGTCAAAACCGTATGTTCTCCATTCCAATCTGGTAGCCCATCATATAATCTGTTTCCCCAAACAATGATGTAATCAGGGAGGTATTCTTCAAGGATTTCCTTGAACGCCAATTCAGAAATGTTCCAATACTCCTGTTTTACTGGCTTTCGAGGCCCTTCTTGACAAAACTGAAGATAATTGTAAAACACGATACTCTGCCAAAAATCTTCTCGCTCTTTTTGAGTCAATTCTTTACCCAATACTGCCCTCTCAAAACACAAAAAAGTTTGTTCGTATCGACTTCCACTGTAGTAGAAAACGAAATCAGAAATTACATCTTCCGTTTGGGAAAAACATTCTTCAAGCATTTTTTCCTTTGCACATATCGGATAGCATTTTCCGCCTTCTAATTGCTCATCGCAATAATGGCTTTCTCCTAATACGAGTATACGCTTGCCATAATACCCTTTTGTGAAATAGTCTTTGCCCACCCAAGGCCTGAAATTTACATTTTTCATAATAATTATCCTTTATTTTGATATATGTATATTAAAACTTCAATCATAATGACAACAGATGAGTTGATTTGTTATTGATTTTGATTTCACTTTTCCCTTCAGATTCGAGAATCGTGCATTTAACATACATCTTATCCTTTATGGAATAGATAACATCATACACATCTGCCTTGCCTGATGATAGCTCTGAATTGTATTCACAGTTATAAACACTTACAGCATCATCAATGGCTTGCTTCAGCTCGCTGAAATCTCCCAAGAGCAGTATTACATTTTCAAAAAACTCATCTTCAAATTCTAAAGCAAGACGAGATACATTATCTGCACCCCACCACTTTTCATCATTGTTCTCATCTGTCTTTAACATAGTTTTATATAATGAAAACCCATTTTCGTCAATTACTTCAACCATACTCTGCTTTAAATCCGTTTGTGATAGTTTTTCAAGATTATTCAAATCCATAACCTCATCTACAGCCTCAAGAAAAGCCAGCAAAATATATTCATCTCCCATTAGTTTTAAATAAGATAGAGCCAAAGATTCAGCAATACCATCATCATCTGAATTTTTATCATGCGAACACAAAGCATTTATCAATGTCAACTTTGCCAATGTTGGATAATAATACCCCTTAAAATCTTTCCTTTCACTTTCCATCTCAAACATTCTATCACTTGCCGAAATCCAAACATCCTCATATTCTTTTGGCCACTCTCCCTCACCATTGTCCCACCAATTCTCATACCGTTCAAGATAATCTACACATTGTGCAGTTCCCATCCTTTCATCAACAAAGTTTGATACTAAATCTATCGGTGTGTAATCTTCAACCTTTGCTCTGGTCAACACCCAAGCCTTCCATGAATTGATTGAGCTTGGTTGGTTTGAACATCCGTTCAAGGCCAAAGCTGCCACTATTACAATCCATATTAAAATGACATTTTTAATTTTATTCTTTTTCATTGTCTTAACCCTATATTCGTGTCGGGCGCAACTTTTAATTGTTTGTTATTGAGTTAATTGTTTTGATTTTCTACATAAAAAAGCGTGGAATCATTTCCTTGCTTGAACATCGGGTTACCACGCCCACACCTCTAACAAGTTATTCCACGCCGTACCATGTACGGCATTTGCTAACTTATCCTTGAGGTGTGTCCAATAATGGACAAAGTGGTAATTGATGTTCAAGGACAGCAACAAGTGCTATCTGCTAATATGTTTGTATTTGTTTGTCTTTTTCTTCCGTTCGGTTATTTTTGTTCAACTAATGATTTTACCCTATTGATATATGCTTCGACTTTTTCAAACATAGGCTCAACATCTTCTTGATGCCATTCAATGAAATCATCGTAGTCACCTGTTTTACGCATGTTCTGAAGTCGAGCTAACAGTTTGGCCTCATCTTTTGAAATAATGCCCGTAAGGACAAAATTCTGGCCTATCATTCCAATGACACCTTCATGAGTCTTTGCAACAATTTCGTTTTGAATCAACAATGCTGAAGAAGCATAATGTGTCGCATAATACAAACGATTGGCAGCCAAAGTCCAATGGCCCATACTGGCACAATCGTGAGCCTCTACCAATGTACCGTATGCCTTTTCAATGCGGTATTTCACCAATGCATTTCTTTCCTCGCTTGTCAGCATAGTTCAATCCCTTCTCTCATAATATTCTTATAAAACGGAGTGATGCTCCGCTGCTGCCATTCATCAAATGTATAAGCCACAGGATTAATATCCACACCCAAAGACCAACCCAAAGAAATGAACGGGAAAACCCACTCATCGAAATCCTTATTGGTAACCTTTGCGTCATCTATAAGGAGCAACAAATCCCAATCCGAATCGGGACGTGCATCGTCTCTCGCTTGCGAACCGAAAAGCAACAACTTGGCGTTCTTGGGCAGAATCTTCTTCCCAAGTTGCCTAATCAATTCTTCTATTTCAATCTGTTGGGCAGACATTTTGTGTTCTTTTTCGCCTGCAAATATAAGCATTTTTCGGAAATTCCTACATTTGCAGCAAATTTTCAAAACACGATATGTCTATCACTGAAATACTAAATAGAATCGGTCCTTCGACAAGCTCAGGAACCTTGACGCACGAAGAAATCAAGGCCCTCCTCGCTGCCGAAGGCGACGACAAGAAACTGCTGTTCGACAAGGCTTTGCAGGTGAAATTAGCGCACTTGGACAACTACGTCCACCTGCGCGGGCTTATTGAATACAGCAACGTCTGCACCAAATATTGCCTCTATTGCGGCGTGCGAAGCAAGAACCCAAACTTCGAGCGCTACACGCTCAGCGACGAGGAGGTCATCGAATGTGCGAAATTAGCGCATAAACTCGGCTACGGCTCGGTGGCGCTGCAAAGCGGCGAGCGCAGTGATGCCGCTTTTGTCGACAAAATCACCCATTTGGTCAAGGAAATCAAGAAAATCGACAACGGTAGCCTCGGCATTACGCTCTCCTTGGGCGAGCAAACCGAGGAGACCTACCGCCGTTGGTTTGAGGCGGGCGCGCATCGTTACCTGCTCCGCATCGAGGCCTCAAACGAAGAACTTTATTATAAGATTCACCCGCGTGACGCAAAGCACGACTTCAAGACGCGCTTGAACTGCATCGACAGTCTGCTGAAAATCGGCTACCAAACCGGCACTGGCGTGATGGTGGGCCTCCCCTTTCAGACCTTGGACGACCTCGCCGACGACCTGCTGTTTTTCAAGCAGAAAGACGTGGCCATGGTCGGCATGGGGCCGTTCATCCCGCACCCCGACACACCGCTTTGGCAGTATCGCGACCAAATCCCGTCCGCCGAAAAACGCATGGAACTGACCTTGAAGATGATTGCCACGCTGCGCCTGATAATGCCCGAAATCAACATGGTGGCGGCCACGGCCAACCAAACCGTCGACCCGCAAGGGCGCGAAAAGGCCATCGCTGCGGGCGCCAACGTGATCATGCCCAACCTCACGCCCAACGAGTTCCGCGAAAACTACCTCATCTACCCCGACAAGGCCTGCGTGAGCGACAAGCCCGACCAATGCCAGACCTGCCTCGACGTGCGCTTGGCCGCCATCGGGCACAAGGTTTTGTACAACGCTTGGGGCGACTCGGTGGCGTTTACCAAAAAACATCATTAGCCTTTTTTATCACAAAACCCACAAAACCTCACAGTTTTTTTGCAGCGGCTCCACAACCGTGTCGCCGCAGGGAAGCAGCCGGTTGGCGTGCTTCCCACAAACAAGCAATGGTTTTGATGGTTTTGCAAGTTTTGTGAGAAGATTTGTCAATTTTATCCATAGCTTTCAGAAAAATCACTATTTTTGCCCCTTTGAAAATCAATATCCTTTCAATATGAGAAAACATATCCTAACCGCCCTGCTCGTCATGCTTACCGTAGTGACTTTCGGTCAGCAGTGGGTCGCCATCAAGAGCGACGCTCCGAGCACCATTCAGACGACTTTGGTTGCCTCTTCTGAGAGCAGCATCACCGTCAACCTGCAAGTTCCTGGCTTCTATGCCATGGAAGTGAACACGCCTCGTGGCGAGGCCAACCTCATCTCCGTCCCCAAGACGGTGACCACCGCCAAAGCCGGCGAGCCAAACCTGCCCGTGATCGCA
>Ga0247608_10004005_pt1 | contig 16791 bp, 12 predicted proteins | sample 176DNAGHGlowgp2_FD_193490 | JGI IMG/M metagenome (GOLD analysis project Ga0247608, IMG submission 193490) | Sheep rumen microbial communities from Palmerston North, Manawatu-Wanganui, New Zealand - 1766 DNA GHGlow gp2 | ecosystem: Host-associated > Mammals > Digestive system > Stomach > Rumen ... | reverse complement strand
GCTTCGACAGTGTCTATAACTCGGTCATTGGGCACACCGCCTTCTATCACATCGTAGCCTTTCCACACTTTCAGACCGTCTCGGCTGTCAACGATGAAATGGAGCCACTCGCTGTCATACTTCTCAAACTTCTTGTAACGATAACTTTTGACAACATTGTCCATGTCGAACAGATACTCGTTGATATATCCTGTACCATCTAACATATAGCGGCTTTTCAACTCTGCCCATGTCTTTGCCTGGCTCCTAATGTCAGTGACATAGAATCCTTTTCCGAAATCAAGATTCTCACGCCCAACGTGTACCAACGGGTTTGTCACTTCTTGGGTTGCTCCATGATAAACCTTTCTCATATCCTTTTGGCTTTCTTTGCTTCCCAGATGTCAAGGGCACCCAGCACGTCCTCAGTTACATGTTCACGGCTCTGTGTGTGCAGCCCGTCATAGCATTTCAGTATAAAATTGTCAATCAGGCCTACGCGTTTCATTCGCAAATACATTTCCGAAGTGGAAACGTTTCGCTTGCGTGCCGCTGATTCTACACAAGAGGAAGCGAAAATCATCCGGTTTTCTCTTCTTTTCCTTGCCTCGCTCTGTTTTACTCTGATAGTCATACCTTATGTAATTTGAGCGCAAATATACGATTTGTTTTCCATTTCTCCAAACAATTCTTCATAATTTAACTCAAACTTAATCATTGAATGGAGGGAAAGGGCTCAGAAGGTGATGTAAGGACGCAGACGCTCGATGGCCTCGTCGCCAAAGTCGGGTAGCAGGCGCAGGTCGCCGATGTCGTTGATGGGGCCGTTTTGCCGACGGTAGTCCACGATGGCACGGGCCTGATAGAAGTTGATGTAGGGATGCCGCTTGAGGTCGTTCAGCGACAGGCTGTTGACGTTCAGCTGCTGCACGCTGCCAGCACCCAGGGTGAGATACGGCAGGGCCTCCTGCGGGAAGCCATCTATCTCGTTGAGCTGCGCCAGCGTGGTGAAGCCCCCTAAGCGCTGACGGTAGTCCACGATGCGGCGGGCATAGTAGGGGCCAATGCCGGGCACGCGCTGCAGCGCCGTGGTGTCAGCCGTTGACAGGTCGATGGTCTCGCCTTCAGCCAGCTTCACGGGGTAGCGCGGCGTGAAGGCGCTGTCGGCAGAAGCGGCAGCCACCTCACGGCGTGGGAAGAGGTCGGCAGCCGGACGATAGTCGGCACCAATGGTGATATATGGCTCCAGCTCACGATACTGCCCCACGGTAAGGCCGTAGAGGCGGGCGAAGTCTGCCTTGGTGCGGTAGATGCCGCCGGCAGCCCGATATTTGTAGATGTTGCGCACCTGCCAACGCTGCAGACCCAGGCGCAACAGCTGTGTGCTGTCAGCCGTGTTCGGGTCGAAGGGGAAACGCTCGGCAACGGGAGCCGCTGCAATGGTGCCATCGTTAATAGGGCGCTGGGAGGAGGACGGCGCTGCTGCCACGGTGGCGGAGGCAACAGGGCTGCTATCCGTAAGGGGGCTGACGGGAGTGGTGTCACGGCCACCGACGAGGGCCACGGCCACCACGGCCACCACAAAGACGGTGAGGGCCGCAAGGATGATGCGGCGGTCGCTCTTGATGATATAGAAGAACTTACGCAGCACTGCCTGGGCGACTTAGATGACCCCCATCTGGTTGAGGAACACCAGCAGGATGGCGATGGGACAGACAAAACGCACGCTGAAGAGGAAGAGCCCGATGAAGCGGCTCTGCAGTGTGCCCTGGTTGGTGAGCTCGTCGACGATGATGTGACGCGGCACGTACCACCCCACGAACAGGCAGGTGAGGAAGCCACCCAAGGGCAGGAAGATCTGACCCGTGGTGAAGTCGAAGAGGTCGAAGAGGCTCATGCCGAAGAGCGACAGGTCGGCATTGTAGAACGACAGCGAGCAGAACGTGCCAATGATGCAGCAGACGGCGGTGACGATGGTGGCCGCCTTGGTGCGCGACAGGTGGAAGTCCTCGTGGAGGAACGCTGTGCACACCTCGTGCAGCGACATCAGCGACGTCAGCGCGGCTACCGACAGCAGCAGGTAGAACAGCGGGGCCATGGCATGTCCCACGAAGGGCACTGCTGAGAAGGCCTCGTTGAAGACGTTGGGCAGGGTGATGAACACCAGCGACGGCCCGGCACCCACATCGCCGCCGACGCTGAACACGGCGGGGAAAATCATCAGGCCCGCCAGGACGGCTATCACCGTGTCGATGCTGGCAATCTGTGTAGCCGACTTCAGCAGGTGGGTGTCGCGGTTGAAGTAGCTGGCATAGGTCACCAGACAGCCCATGCCCAAGGAGAGCGAATAGAAAGCCTGTCCTAGGGCTGCCAGCAGGGTGCTGCCGTCGACCTTGGAGAAGTCGGGACTGAAGAGGAAGGTGATGCCCTGTCGGGCACCCGGCAGCAGGCAGGCTGACACGGCAATGATGAGCAACAGGATGAACAGCACGGGCATCATCAGCTTCGAAGCGCGCTCAATGCCTTTCTGCACACCACGCACGATGACGAAGTGGGAGCAGAGGAAGAACAGCACCAGGCAGGCCACGGGCTGCCAGGGATTGGTTGAGAACGCCGTGAAATAGTCGGCCACCGCTTCAGGACTGTCGCCAAGACGGTCGGTGAGCGAGGCCCCGACATACTGCAGGCACCACCCGCTGACCACACTATAGTAGCTGGCGATGAGGAAGCCGGTGAGCACGCCGAAATAGCCGATGAGCCGCCACGGCGTCCGACCCGCTAACTGCTTGAAGGACTGGGCGGCATTGGCCTGCGCCCTGCGCCCGATGATGAACTCGCACAGCATGCCAGGTATGCCGATGGCCGCCACACATAATACATATAACAAGAGGAAAGCGGCGCCGCCGTTCTCACCCGTCAACGTGGGAAAGCGCCACACGTTGCCCAGCCCCACTGCTGAGCCGGCCGTGGCCAGCACGATGCCGATGCGGCTACCAAAGTTTGCCCTGTTGCTCATGGTCGTCATGGTCTGTGTTATATCAACATTGAGGTGCAAAAATACAACATTTTCTTCTTTTATACGCACAAAACGAAATGATTTTTGTACTTTTGCAGTCAATTTTTAACATCATGCCAGGAATGAACCGTTTTCGCCATCTCATCCGCCACTATCCGCTGACGCTGATATGCTTAGCCGCGGTGTGGTATTTGTCACTGTTAATCAATGTGCCTGAAACACCCATGAACGATGTGCCCTTCATTGACAAGTGGACACACTTGGTGATGTACGGCGGCACATGTACGGTGATGTGGGTGGAGTACATGCGCTGTCACGACCGCCTCATTGGGTGGAAGCTGTTCCTCTACGCCTGGCTCGGCCCCATCCTGATGAGCGGTCTGCTGGAGCTGATGCAGCGCTACTGTACCACCAACCGGGCGGGCGAGTGGCTCGACTTCGCAGCCAACAGCACCGGCGTCACGCTCGCCGCTGTCATCGGCCTGCTGATGTGGAAGGTGAGAGGTAAGAGGTGAGATGAGATGAGAGATGAGAGATGAGAGGTGAGAAATGAGAGGTGAGAGATAAAAAGTACGAGGTACGAGAATAGCTTTGCGCTGTCTCGTACCTCGTACTTTTTATCTCGTATCTCGAGAATTTAGTATCTCGATTACTTAGGCTGCTTGCCGATGTAGGCGAGGATGCCACCGTCGACATAGAGCACGTGACCGTTGACGGCATCGCTGGCGTGTGAGGCCAGGAACACGGCGGGACCACCCAGCTCTGAGGGGTCGAGCCAACGGCCGGCGGGCGTCTTGGCGCAGATGAACAAATCGAAGGGATGACGGCTGCCGTCCGGCTGACGCTCACGCAGCGGAGCGGTCTGGGGCGTAGCGATGTAGCCCGGGCCAATGCCGTTGCACTGGATGTTGTACTCGCCATACTCCGAGCAGATGTTGCGGGTGAGCATCTTCAGACCACCCTTGGCAGCAGCGTAGGCGCTGACGGTCTCGCGGCCCAGCTCTGACATCATCGAGCAGATGTTGATAATCTTACCCTCGCGGCGCTCCATCATCTCGGGGATGACAGCCGAAGAGCAGATGAACGGTCCGACGAGGTCGATGTCGATGACCTGCTGGAACTCAGCGCGCTTCATCTCGTGCATGGGGATGCGCTTGATGATGCCGGCGTTGTTCACCAGGATGTCAATCTGGCCCACCTCCTTATGGATGGTCTCCACCAGTGCCTTCACGTCGTCTTCCTTCGTCACGTCGCAGACGTAGCCCTTGACGTTCTCGATGCCGGCCTCCTTGTAGTTGTCCAGACCGCGCTGCAGGGCAGCCTCATTGATGTCGTTGAAGATGATGGTCTTGGCACCGGCAGCCACGAAAGCCTTGGCGATGTTGAATCCAATACCGTAAGATGCGCCGGTAATCCATGCGTTCTTACCCTCTAATGAAAATAAATTTGCCATAACTGTTTTGTTTTTTTAGGAGTTCGGGAGTTCAAGGAGTTGCTGGAGTTCAGACGACAGTCTTATTTCAGACAATCCCTTTATTCCTTTATTCCATTGTTATTAATAATACCTTTACTATATGCTGTTAATAATTTACTTGTATCTTCTATTGAGTAAAACAACTGAGAATATTGTTCTTCATCAATGTAATCTAAATCTCGTGAAAGAATAATGTAGTTCCTACATTCAGCCAGACTTCCTTCCGATATATTTAAAAACCGTAATTTGTCAGCTTTGCTTATTTTTTTATATCCTTCGGCAATATTTGCTTCTATTGAAACAGCAGCTCGACGAAACTGAGAAGTCAAGCCAAAAAGTTCGTCCTTAGGAAAATGCCTTGTCATTTGATATACTAATACCGTAAATGCATGGGCTTTTTGCCATGCTATTATTTGCTCAAAAGAGAATGTCGGTATCATATCAACTGTTTTTTAATCTAACGTCTGAACTCCAGAACTCCGGCAACTCCAGCAACTCCTCATCGCAAATCGCAGATTTGCGAGAAGTCCTGGTCGCCGTAGTCGAGGTTCTCGCCGCCCATGCCCCAGATGAACGTGTAGTTATGGGTTGCGGCGGCGCTGTGGATGCTCCATTCGGGCGAGAGGACGGCCTGGCAGTTGTGCATCCAAATGTGACGCGTCTCCTGTGGCTCGCCCATGAAGTGGCAGACGGCCTGGTCGTCGGGTAGCTCGAAATAGAAGTATGCCTCCATGCGGCGGCTGTGGGTGTGGGCGGGCATGGTGTTCCACACGCTGCCCGGTGCCAGCTCGGTCATGCCCATCTGTAGCTGACAGGTGGGCAGCACTTGGTTGACCAGCATCTTGTTGATGTTACGCTCGTTGCTCATCTCAAGACTGCCCATGTGGGCCACCACGGCATCGGCCTTCGTCACCTTGCGGCAAGGATAGTCGGCATGGGCAGTGGCTGAGTTGAAGTAGAACAATGCGGGATGGTGAGCGTCGTCCGAGGCAAAACGCACCTCGCGGTCGCCACGGCCCACGTAGAGAGCCTCCTTGAAGTCAAGGGCAAACGCCTCGTCGCCCACATAGACGGTGCCCTTGCCACCCACATTGTAGATGCCCACCTCGCGCCGGGTGGTGAAGAAGGGAGCCTTCAGCGGGTCGATGGCCTCCAAGGGCAGCACCTCGTCGACGGGCATGGCCCCGCCGACCACCATGCGGTCGTACATGGAGTAGACCATCTGCACCTCGTCTTTGACAAAGAGCGTCTCAATCAGGAAGTCGCGGCGCAGCCGTTGTGTGTCATAGTGGCGTGCATCTTCCGGATGGGCGGCATAGCGCAGCTCGTAGTTCGTTTTCATATCTTTTTATTGTTTCGATTAGTTGGGTGCAAAGTTACTAAATAAGTGAGAGAAAAGAAAAGAAAAGTGCGATTTTCTTTTCATTCCCGGGCGAAAATGGCTTAAAGCCTCACCTTCTGGCTCAGTGTCTGCACGCCGAGGGCCTGGCTGCGCGGCGAGGGTGCGGCACTGGACACGGTGACGGTGTACTCGCCCTTGAGCAGCTTGCGGCTGCCGTCGTCCTGCACAGTCATCAGGCGCTCCACGGGGATGTCGAAGCTGACGCTGACCGTCTGTCCGGGGGCCACGCTGACGCGGCGGAACGACACGAGCTGCTGCAAGGGGGCCGAGGCGCCGGCGCCAGGAGCGGCAATGTAGACCTGCGGCGTCTCGGTGACGGTGCGGTCGCTGCTGTTGGTCAGCGTCAGGCTGGCGGTGGCACCCGTCTTCTTGTCGGCCTTCACCTGCAGGTCGCCGTAGTCCACACGGCCATAGCTCAGGCCGAAACCGAAGGGGAAGTAGATGTTGTCCGCCATATATTTATAGGTACGCCCGCGCATGGAATAGTCGTCGAAGGGCGGCAGGCGGTCGCCGTCCTCAGGGAAGGTGACAGGCAGACGACCCGAGAAGTTCTCGTCGCCGAAGAGCACGTCGGCCAAGGCATAGCCACCCTCCTGACCGGGATACCAGGCCATGACGACGGCATCGGCCAGCTGGCACACCTCGCGCACGTCGACAGGACTGCCGCCGGTAAGGACGACGATGACGCCCTGCTGCTTGCGTCGGCACACCTGGCGCAGGAAGTTCATCTGGCTCTCAGGGATGCTGATGCCGTCGCGGTCGCCGCGTTCCGAGTCGATGGCCTCGCCTTCCTCGCCCTCCAGGTTGCCGTTGTTGCCCATGACGATGATGGTCTTCTCAGCCCCGGCGGCCTCGTCCACGGCCCAGTTGATGGCATTGCGAGTAGGGGTATTCTCCAAGACGCCGGGCCGATAGTTCACGGCGGTGCCGTTAGAGACCTTCGACACGATGCCCTGCAGATAGGTGCAGTAGCGGTCGCTGATGCCGAAGTAGTTGCCCATCAGCCAGAAGGCATCGGCAGCCCCGGCGCCGGTGACGAACAGCGTGTGTATGTTCTTGTCGATGGGCAGGGCGTCGCGCTGGTTCTTCAGCAGCACCATGCCTTCCACGGCAGCCTGCCGCGCCAGGGCGATGTGCTCCTTGGAGCCTATCTGCTCCTCGCCGACATGGTTATAGGGACAGTCGGGGTCGTCGTGGATGATGCCCAGCTTCAGGCGGGTCATCATCAGCGGCTTCAGGGCCTGGTTGATGTCGTCCTCAGTGAGCAGCTGCTGGTCGAGGGCCTCCTTCAGCGCACGGAAGCTGGTGCCACACTCCACATTCAGTCCGGCCTTGATGGCGATGGCGCAGGCCTCGGCCTCGCTCTTGGCAATGTGGTGGCCGCTGAAGATGTCGGTCACGGCACCGCAGTCGCTGACGATGTGCCCTTTGAAGCCCCACTGGCGGCGCAGAATGTCGGTCAGCAGCAGCTTGCTGCCCGAGGCCGACTCGCCATAGACGCGGTTATAGGCCCCCATGATGATTTCCACCTTGGCGTCCTTCACCAGCATCTCAAAGGCTGGCAGGTAGGTCTCCCACAGGTCACGTTTCGACGGCTCCACGTTGGCCTCGTGGCGGGTGGCCTCCGGTCCGCTGTGCACGGCAAAGTGCTTGCCACAGGCCGCCACCTTCAGGTAGACGGGGTCGTCGCCCTGCATGCCACGCACGAAGGCGGTGCCCATGGTGCCGGTCAGGAAGGGGTCCTCGCCCCATGTCTCCATGCCCCGGCCCCATCGCGGGTCGCGGAAGATGTTGACGTTGGGACTCCAGAAGGTCAGGCCCGTATAGCGCGCGTAGTTGTTGTTACGACGTGCCACCACATATTTGGCCCGGGCCTCGGTGGCAATGGCATCGCCTATCTGCTGCACCATGTCGGGGTCGAAGGTGGCCCCTAAGCCGATGGGCTGCGGGAAGACGGTGGCCCTGCCGCTGCGGCCCACGCCGTGCAGGCCCTCGTTCCACCAGTCGTAAGGCTCAATGCCCAGCCGGGGGATGCCGGGTGTCTCGTTCATCAGCTGTGCAAACTTCTCCTCCAGGGTCATCTGACTGATGATGTGGTCGGCCCGTTGCTCCATCTGGGCCATCTTCTCCTGTGCCGCGGCGGGCACTGCGGTGGCCATCGCGGTGGCCAGTAGTATTTTTCCCATCATAATCGTATTAATTGTTTCTTTAGTGCTATTCAGGTGACAAAGGTAATGATTTCTGGGCGAATAACCATCAGTCGACGTCATTATTTTGCACATTTTTTCTTTAAGTGCGCAACGTTTTTCTGCGCAAACTGCACGTTTTGTGCAGAAATGCGCAAGTTTTTTGTTAATTATCCTTAAGTGCGGGCGCACAACGTACATGCTTTTAAAAATAGTGCTTACCTTTGCAGCCGTTTTTACAAAGCATTGTTTAAAGGATATGAAATCAAAGACACTCCTGACCAGCCTTCTGCTGGCAGCTACGGGAAGCACGGCATGGGCCGGTGGCATCCTAACCAACACCAATCAAAGCATTGACTTTCTGCGTAACCCCGCCCGCGATGCCGCCATCGGCCTCGACGGTGTGTACTCAAACCCGGCCGGCGTGGCTTTCCTGTCCGAGGGCTTCCACTTAGGCCTGAACTGGCAGTACGCCCACCAGACGCGTACCATCACCTCGACCAACCCCGTCTTCGCACTGGGAGCAAAGAACCATGACCTGACGACCAAGACCTTCGAGGGTGTGGCCGACGCTCCCATCATACCGTCCATCCAGGCCGCCTGGAACAAGGGCGACTACAGCTTCCAGTTCAACTTCAGCGTGCCCGGTGGCGGCGGCAAGTGCGAGTTCAACGACGGTCTGGGCTCCTTCGAGAGCGTGGTGGGCAGCATCGCCCAGCAGCTGGCTCCCTTAGGTGCCGAGCGTTACGACATGGACGGCTACATGCAGGGCCGGCAGTACTACTACGGCATACAGTTAGGCACGGCCTACAAGGTGAACGACAATTTCTCCATCTACGGCGGCTTGCGCCTGCTCTATGGCGACGCCACCTACAAGGCTAAAATCAGTAACATCCTGGTGAAGAAGGCCGGCAATGGCTACGTGGACTTCGGCACCTTCCTCAGCGAGGCCACCGCCACCGTTGACGGCGGCCTGCAACAGGTTGGTGCTGGCCTGCAGCAGGTGAGTGCAGGGCTGCAACAGGTGAATGCCGGCATTGCGCAGTATGAGGCTGCCGGTGCCACGGCACCCGCCGAACTGCTGGCTCAGCGCACACAGTTAGAGGCCACACAGCAGCAGCTGACGGCACAACAGGCACAGCTGCAGGGCACACGCGCCAGCATGGACCAGCTGCAGAAGTACTCGCAGGGCGTGAATCTGCTGTGCAACCAGACCAGCCTGGGCATTGCTCCCGTGGTGGGCCTGGACTACCGCCTGGGCCGCTGGAACTTCGCTGCCAAGTATGAGTTCCGCACGCAGATGCGCATGAAGAACGAGTCGACGGTGAACGAGGCCAGCGAGATTCCGGCCGTGAACAAGTTCCGCGACGGCGAGTCGGTGAACGAGGACCAACCGGCGCTGCTCACCCTCGGTGTGCAGTGGAACCCCATCGACCCCATTCGCCTGAACCTGGGCTGGCACCACTTCTTTGACAAGGATGCCGACTGGTACAACGGCACGCAGAAGCTGCTGGACCACAACACCAACGAGTTCCTGGCCGGTGCCGAGTGGGACATCAACGACCGTCTGACGGTCTCCGTCGGCGGACAGCTGACACGCTACGGCCTGAACGACAGCTACATGAACGACATGTCGTTTGTGGTGGACAGCTACAGCGTGGGCTTCGGCATGAACTACAAGCTGAGCGACGTGGTGGCACTGAAGGCTGCCTACTTCTCAACGAGCTACGAGAACTACGAGCGCAAGGACTACCCCGTGGCTGGCGTCAGCGACACGTTCACACGCAGCAACCGCGTGCTGGGCATCGGCTGCGACATCACACTATAAAATTCGATTTGAGATTTGAGGTTTGAGAATTGAGGTTTAAAGTAAGACTCAGCAAACCTCAAACCTCAAATCTCAAACCTCAAATCAAAATGTTTGTAAAGACCGAGGCCATCGTGCTGCATGCACTGAAGTATGGCGAAAGACAAATGATAGCCGACATGTTCACCCGAGAACATGGACGGCTATCGTTTATCATGCCCCTGCCGCGCTCGGAACGCTCAAAGCTGAAGAAACAGTATCTGCAGGCACTGACACTGCTGCAGATAGAATGTGACGTGCGACAACAGATGCAGCTGCAGAAGATTCGCGAGGCACAGCTGCTCACCCCTCTGCACGCGCTCTACTGCGATGCCAAGAAGCTGTCCATCGGTCTCTTCGTAGCCGAGTTTCTCTACCATGCGCTCAGAGACGAGCAACGCAACGTGCCACTGTTCGACTACATCCGCTCTGCCGTGGAGTGGCTCGACGGTGCCGCCGACGGCTTCGCCAACTTCCACCTGGTGCTGCTCATGCACACGGCACGCTTCTTAGGCTTCTACCCCAACTTAGACACCAGCGGCGAATACTTCGACCTGCGCGCCGCCACCTTCTGCCCCGCCCCACCCCTGCATGCCGACTTCCTGATGCCGCAGGAGGCAGGACGCATCCGGCTGCTCATGCGCATGGACTTCCCCACGATGCACCTGTTCCGCCTGAGCCGCACAGAGCGCAACCGCATCCTGGAGCTCCTGCTCCGCTACTACCGCCTGCACGTGCCAGGCTTCCCCGAGCTGCGCTCCGTCAGCGTGCTAAAGGAGCTTTTTTCGGAGGTGCGGGGGTGCGGAGGTACGGAGGTACGAGAATAGCTTGCACGCCCATCTCCCCAGGGTCAGAACTATTCTCGTACCTCCGCACCCACGTACCACTGTACCCCCGAATCCATTCAAGATAGATAAAAAAACAATAAGCCCTATGAATCCTCACGAGAAATACATGCGCATGGCCCTGGCCGAGGCTCAGAAGGCCCTGTCTGAGGGCGAGGTGCCCATCGGCGCCGTCGTAGTTTGCAAGGAGCGTGTCATCGCGCGTGCCCACAACCTGACGGAGACCCTTGGCGATGCCACTGCCCATGCCGAGATGCAGGCCATCACCATGGCCGCCAACGAGCTGGGCGGCAAGTACCTCACTGACTGCACGCTGTACGTCACCGTCGAGCCTTGCGTGATGTGTGCCGGTGCCTTAGGCTGGGCGCAGGTGCCCCGCGTGGTCTACGGCTGCCGCGACGAGAAGCGTGGCTACCTGACCTTCGCCCCACAGGCACTGCACCCCAAGGCGCAGGTCACAGGTGGCATACTCGAGGACGACTGTCGACAGCTGATGCAGCAGTTCTTCAGGCAGAAGCGATAGGACAAAAAACGAAATAAGCCAGCACTTTATGGCGCCCAACGGTTTTGGTGCAACCAAAAAAAATGGACAGCAGTGCAGCCAAAACGAACACTCCGGTACAAGTAGTGCAACATTTTCCCGGATAAGAGAAAAGGCGGCACCCCACAATATGGTAGTGGGCTGCCGCCTTGAAGGTCCTTCACAAAAGACTGTCAGTGGGACTAACATTAACTAACTACGTACTATGGATATTCACATTCATTTGAATATCAACATCACTGCGGCTGATAGCCACAGTGAGTCAGCCGACATCGCTCCTAAGGAGAGGATGTTATCTGAGATTCTCAATGAGCGGATGGCCTATGCCAAGACCTCCAGAAGCTACAGTACCCAGAACAACTACCAGACTGCCGCTCGCTCTTTCAGCCGATACCTTGGCCGTGACATCAGGATGTCGGAAATCAATGCCGGTACAATAGCCGATTACGAGCGATGGCTACGCCTGCAAAGCGACCCCCACACAACGCTAACCTATCTTCGCGAAATTGACGAGCCAAGTCTGCGCGCCGCCAATATGGACTTGCTGAAAAGTTTCAGTTTGGAATGAAAAAGGGCTGGTTCGTTTTCACTTTTTTAGGAGAATGTTACCAAAATACGCCCTTTCGTTAACAAAAAGTATCAAAAAAAGGGTGTTGCAAAGCATTTTTTAGCAAAAACTCTTGGCGTTTTAAGAAATTATGTTTATTTTTGCAAACTGTAACATTTGGCTTTGCCTTGTGTGCCACGGGCGAGCGTGCACACCTCCGGCCGGGAGGTGTATATAAATAAACTAAAATGGGGCAATAATATTGTACGCATACATTAAAATAAAATAGTAGGAGACGAACAACGATTATTTAACAACCAAAACGAGAGAGAAAAATTATGGAAAAAAGAAGAATCATGACACTACTGGCCATGCTCTTCCTCCTGGTGGGAGGCGCACTGGCCCAGACGAAAGTCAATGGTACGGTGTTGTCGCAGGATGACGGCCAGCCCGTCATCGGCGCCACTGTACAAGTTGTCGGCACCACAGTGGGAACGGTGACCAACTCCAATGGTCAGTTCTCGCTGACTTGTCCTGCCGGCAAGAACGTGCTGCGCATCACCTACGTGGGCATGGAGCCTATTGAGGTGAGCGCCCGTCCGAACATGCGCATCATGCTGACCAGCGACCAGACGGCCCTCGACGAGGTCATCGTCGTGGCTTACGGCACGGCAAAGAAACAGAGCATCACCGGCTCGGTGGCCAGCATCGACTCGAAGGAGATTGAGCAGCGCATCGGTACGTCGGTGACGGGTGCCCTGGAAGGTGCCGCTCCTGGTGTGCAGGTGAACAACACCTACGGTGAGCCGGGTGCCGAGCCAAACATCCGCATCCGCGGCATCGGCTCGCTGAACGGCTCTAACTCACCGCTCTATGTCGTCGATGGCATCATCTACAGCGGCAACATCGCCGACCTGAACCCTGACGACATCCAGAGCATCTCGGTGCTGAAGGATGCTGCCTCGGCAGCACTGTACGGCAACCGTGCATCAGCCGGCGTCATCATCATCACCACGAAGAACGGACGCTCGAACAACACCAGCCAGATTAACCTGAAGATCAATCACGGCTTCTACAACCGCGGTATCAAGGAGTATGATCGCCTGGGCGTGAAGGACTTCATGGAGTCGTCGTGGGCTGCTCTGAAGAACTATGGCATCTGGAACGACGGTCTGTCGGAGGCCGATGCCGCTGACTATGCCTCGAAGAACCTTGCATTGTCAGTGCTGCACAACAACATCTTCGACAAGGCCAACGATGCCCTCTTCGATGCCAACGGCAAGCTGGTGGCCAACGTACTGCCCGGCTATACTGACCTGGACTGGGAGGACAACATTGAGCGCACGGGCGACCGCCAGGAGTATAACCTCAACGGCAACTATACCACTGACAAGGTGAACATTTACAGCTCCATCGGCTACCTCAAGGAGAAGGGCTACGTGGTGGGCAGTGACTACGAGCGCTTCACCGCTCGACTGAACTCGCAGTTCACCCCGAACAAGTGGATTACCACGGGCGTGAACTTGCAGGGTACGGTCTCGACGCGCCACTTCAACAACAATGCCTCGGCCAATGCCTATGCCAACCCGTTCTATGTGGCCCGTTACATGGCTCCCGTCTATCCTGTCTACCTGCATAACGAGGACGGCAGCATCGTCATGGGTGTCGACGGCCCTGAGTTCGACACCACGTCGGACTATCTTGACAACCGCAACATCGCCTACGAGCTGCGCGCCGACCAGGATGAGAGCCGCCGCAACGTCATCGATGGCACGGCCTTCGTCAACCTCAACCTTCCTTACGACTTTGTCGTCTCGGTGAAGGGCAACATGGCACACCGCACGAACAACCGCACACGCTACAACAACCCCAACATCGGTGACGGCGCCACGAACAACGGACGCCTGTCAAGCTATGCCTACGAGTACAACACCTACACCATGCAGGAGCTGCTGAACTGGAGCCATGAGTATGGTGTCCACCACATTGACGCCATGGCAGGACACGAGAACTACAAGTATTCCTCGAAGAGCTTCTATGGCATGAACACCACGATGGCCGTGCCCGACATCTTCGTGCAGAACAACTTCCTGAACAACTCATACATGTATGGCAGCGACGACGAGTACACCACCGAGTCGTACCTGGCACGCGTACGCTACAACTACGACCAGAAGTACTTCTTCGATGCCTCTTGGCGCCGCGACGGTTCCAGCCGCTTCCATAAGGACAACCGCTGGGGCAACTTCTTCTCGGTGGGTGCCAGCTGGAACATCAAGAAGGAAGCCTTCATGGAGAAAGTCGACTGGGTCGACCAGCTGCGCCTGCGTGCCAGCTATGGTGAGACGGGTAACGATGCCGGCGTGAGCTACTACGCATACAAGGCACTGTACTATGTTGACAAGAACGCCGGCAGCAGCGCACTGATGAAGCAGCAGTTGGCAGCACCCGACATCAAGTGGGAGACGGCACAGACCATTGACGTTGCCCTCGAGGGCCGTCTGTTCGACCGTCTGAACTTCTCTATCGGCTATTTTGACAAGCGCAACAAGGACCTGCTCTTCGATGTCCGTCTGCCCCTGTCGGCTGGCTCCTTCGCCTACAACGAGGACTACTACAACATGACCGTGGCCAAGAACATCGGTACCATCTCGAACTACGGATGGGAAATCTCGCTCGACGGTGACATCATCAAGAACAAGGACTGGCGCTGGACGGCCGGCATTGACGCCACCTTCCTGCACAACAAGATTCGCAAGCTGCCCAACGGCGACAACATCCTCTCTGGACTGCACAACTACACTGAGGGCCGCTCGCTCTATGACTTCTACACCTACCACTTTGAGGGCGTTGACCAGAAGACCGGACAGTCGCTCTACACCATCGACCCTGAGAAGATTGACAATGCCGTGAAAGCTGGCGAGCTGGTGAACATCGGCGGTACGCCCATCTACCAGACAGACGAAAAAACTGGCGAGTTTGTCCTGGACGAGGATGGCAACAAGATTGCAACAGGCTACTATGAGGGAGGCACCAACTACACCATGGACACCGCTCATGGCCTGCGCGACTTCCACAAGAGTGCACTGCCCACCGTCTACGGCTCATTCACCACTGGCCTGACCTATCAGAACCTGACCCTGAACATGCTGATGACCTATAGCCTTGGCGGCTACACCTTCGACGGTGTCTACCAGTCGCTCATGTCTACCAACTCAGCCACCAGCGGCTCGGCCATCCACAAGGATGCCCTGAAGGCCTGGCAGACCGAACCCGCCAACATCACCGATGCCAACCGCATTGATGCCGACGGCACGCCTCAGATGAACTACAACCGCAGCTCGAAGAACAATGCCACCAGCGACCGCTGGCTCACCAGCGCCAACTATCTGGTGATGAAGAACATCTCGCTGAGCTACAACCTGCCTAAGTCGTGGCTCAACAGTCTGGGCGGCGTTGTCAGCGGTGTGACGCTGACTGCCGGTGTGGAAAACCTCTTCACCCTTACAGCACGCCAGGGCCTCAACCCGCAGTACAACTTCACGGGTGGCTACGACGAGACCTATGTCACGGCCCGCGTGTATAACTTCGGACTTTCTGTTAATTTCTAACCAAACATCATAGGAGATCATCATTATGAAGAGATATATCAATCAACTCTTGGCAGGCATGGTGCTGGTGGGTGCACCGGTACTCACATCCTGCAGCAGCGACTATCTGGAAACCGACCCCACTGAATCGGTGTCGGCTGATGTAGCCACCGCTACTGCCGAGTCGGGCTATATGGCACTCAACGGTATTGCCAAGACCATGTCGACGCAGCAGTACGCATGGAGCCAGGGATGTGCTGGTGAAAACCGCATCTTCGTCATCTACGAGAACTATGGCTCGCAGGACTACTTCTACAATTACTATGCAACGGGCTGGGCACCCATCATGAACCTGCAGTACTCCACCCGCAACAACACGTCCTACGATGCCTATCCCTGGTACTACTACTATACCCTCGTCGGACAGGCCAACACCATCATCGCTCACATTGACGAAGCCACAGGTGAACCTGGACTCGTCAAGTTCGACAAGGCTTCGGCGCTGACCTACCGTGCCTACGCCTTTGAGAAGCTGCTGCACTACTACGCTCCGCGCTGGCAGGACAGCAACAACGGTGCTGCTGACGGCATCATCCTGCGCCTTGACGAGTCGACAGGCGGCATGGGGCTGTCGTCCATGGCCGACTGCTACAAGCAGATTTACAAGGACTGCGATGAGGCTATCGCCCTGTTCAAGGAAAGCGGCATGGATCGTAGCAGCAACGAGGTGTGGATTGCCAACGAGAATGTGGCACACGCCGTCTATGCCCGTGCAGCACTGACACGCCAGGACTATGCCAAGGCCTTGGAACAGGCCAAGCTGGCACGCGAAGGCTATCCCCTGATGGACAACACCGCCTACTACAGCGGTTTCTGCCGTCCCACCAGCGAGTGGATTTTCGGCAGCTATGGCGATGCGAGCGAGAACAACTGGTACTGGAGCTATGGCACGCAGTATGCCTGCAACGGCTACTATGCTGCCAACACGGCTAACGGTGCCGGCTCCATCAACATCGACCTGACAAACCAGATTCCTGACAACGACATCCGTAAGGGACTGTTCCTCACACCCGACAAGTTCCCCTCATACAACCTCAGCGACCCAACGGTTCCCGACGCTTACTATCTTACTTACGGTATGTTGGGCATCTCTAACGATCCCCTGTGGGAAGAGGTCGATGCCTATGTCGAGAAGCGTCATGCCATCGGGGCTTCGGCCATGGCTCGCCCCTATGCACCAGGCTACTATTACATCGGCGGTCACCTGAAGTTCTATGTGTTCGACACGCCGGGTGTAAGCTACCTGCCTTTCATCCGCTCATCGGAGATGTATCTCATCGAGGCTGAGGCTAACTACTTCCTTAA
>Ga0247608_10004004_pt1 | contig 16793 bp, 17 predicted proteins | sample 176DNAGHGlowgp2_FD_193490 | JGI IMG/M metagenome (GOLD analysis project Ga0247608, IMG submission 193490) | Sheep rumen microbial communities from Palmerston North, Manawatu-Wanganui, New Zealand - 1766 DNA GHGlow gp2 | ecosystem: Host-associated > Mammals > Digestive system > Stomach > Rumen ... | reverse complement strand
TTCCTTCTGAGCGTCGATGAGGCAGAACAGTATTTCAGTTCCGATGATGCTCGAAAAGCAACCTACCGAAAGAATCCGGATAACGAAGGATACTGGTGGCTGAGATCTGCGGGCTATAGCAATTACGCTGCTGCCTTTGTCTTCTACCTCGGCACGATCAGCCCGAGCGGATATGGCACTACCGAGGAGGATAACATCGGCGTCCGTCCGGTCATCCGTGTCAAGAAAGATGCCCTCAACGTCACCCCGAACAACGGTGGAACGAACGCGGATACCGATGCGGATCTTCTGGGTACCTGGTACCATATCAGCGGGAAAGTGACATATTACTTTACTTTCCTTGAGGATGGAACATGCATTCAGGAACTGAAGAAAGACGGCGTTACGACGAAAAAAGAAACCGCGACCTATGTCATCATCGAGAAGGGTGTTATCGCATTTATCCAGAACGGTAATGAGCTGGAGCGTGATGATTACACGATCGAGGGAGATAAGCTCACGCTGCAGGAGAACCGTAACGACAGAATTACCCTCGCCAGAGTTCGTTAAGACAGGAAAAAGCCTATAATTTATCCCTGTTTTATTTAAGATGAGAAGTGTTAAGATGTTTTTGGAAAAGAACTTGCACGAGAAGATCCTTGCTTTTTGAAGGTCCATTTTGTGGCATTGGAGGAATAAGAGAATGAAGATCTGCCCGAAGTGCGATGCACAGAATTCGAACAAAGCACCTGTCTGTAAGAACTGCGGTGCGAATCTGAATGAGACCCCGGATGTGGAACCTGCCGAATATGCTGAGGAAAAACCTCCGTACCACTTAGGCCTGGCGATCCTGTTTTTCTTCCTGTCTTTTATCGTTTCTTCGGTAAAAATGCTTATTCCCGAGAATATCGATTACCCTGACTACTCGAAGCCCTGGGTCTATCTCTATTACGCCGCCATTATAGCCGGTGTCGTTTTCCTGATCCTGGGATTTGTCTGCATGCGCGGCCTTCTTAAGGCAAAACCCATCCCCGGAAAAGGTATCTTTGTCATCATGCTCAGCATCATCGTATCCTGCCTGATCCTGATGGATGTTTTCTCGGTAGGCCAGTCCCTGATCCTCGGCCACAACGAAGCGAAGATCTCCGAGCAGCTCGAGACACTCGAAGATTCTTTCTGATCACTGGTCGGCTTTATTCAATAAATTAAAGCAGAGATCCGCCATCTCTTCCGGCGATTCTTTCATGCCTTCGGAAAACCATGTGGTGATCACATTATTCATCGCGCCTTCTTCGGCGAGGAGACGGTATCTTTCCGCTTTTTCGGAAGAAGGGAAGACCACATCGACGATAGTATTTCTGTTAAAGAGCATTTTCGCGGTAAGGTTGGCGTTAATGAAAAGAGAGAAGGATTCCTTGTGCTCTTTTATCGTCCTGAAAATCTCCAGATACCAATTGTAGCTTAATTTGCCGTTTCTATTCATCCCGTTCAGCTCACTGATCCTATTGATCAGTGATTTTCCGATCTCGGAGAGAAGATCCTCTTTGCTTTCGTAATTTCTATAGAAAGCGGTCCTCGATACTCCGGCCCGATCGACCAGTTCCGAGATAGAGATCTTCTCGAACGGCTTTTCGTTCATCAGGTAGATAAGAGCGATACTTAAGCTCTCCCTCGTCACCTGATTGATCTGGCGGTTCTTATTGTTCCGGAAGACCGTATCGCCATGCGTGTCAAAGGGGGTTACATTTTTCTGTCTTTTGTTGCTTTTGGCTTGCGGCATATCGTAGAACCTCTCTTATTCTGATAGAATAGTATGTGTTTACAAGTGTAACATCTTGATGAAAAATAGCAAACACTCTTTCATTCGGTTTTCTTACCGAGGCACCCCCAGTTCGCTTCAGAAAGAGTGTTTGCTTATTTTTTTGCAAAAATAGTCGTAAATATGTTGAAAAAATGTGAGACCTTCATGTTAAAATGATAAAAAGGGAAAGAGGTATTGGGTTATGTATAGAAATGATCAAGAAGATGAGATAGAACAGTTTTTCCGTGAAAAGGAAGGCGGCCTTCCGAAGGAGGAACCGAAACCGATAGGGATCGTACCGGATCAGCAGACGCCGTTCCATCCCAGATCTTTCGAGGACGGACCGCAGCAGCAGATACAGCCGGAGACCCGTATGGGCTATTCCGGCGGCGAGCATCGCCGGGACTACTATGAACAGCTCCGTGAAGAAGCAGAGCATATCGAGAGAGAGAACAACTGCAGAGAGTATTCGAAGAGATACATGCAGATGTTCATCATTCTTATTGCAAACGTGGTTTTTAACTTGATTGGATTGATCCTTTCCAGGATCGGTGCGAATGATGAGCAATTCCGAAAGGATACTTTCGCATTTACCATCGTCCTCGCCATCGGATCAGTGATGTGCTATGCGCTTTTCGGCCTTGTACTAGTCATGCTGAGCCGTTTCAATATGGACTTTAGGCCGGCAGGTATGTTCTATATTCTTTCCGGTATCTGTCAGGCGGTAGCGAGAGTTATTCCGGGCAACACTTTGTCCTTCTTTATCACGATTGCCCAGTCCGTTTTCGCTGTGCTCTATGTTCTCAAGTTTGCCAGTGCGGTGAGCAGTAGTTTTGATAAAGTTGCACTATACATGTCTTCCGCATGGGAGACCTTCCGGAAGGTATATATGTATGTTTATGTTGCGACAGCAGCTGCGACGATTCTAATCTTTATGCCGGTTTTGGGGTTGATTATGATTTATGCGTTACTCGCCCTTGCATTTGCCGCTATCGGCCTTGAGATCTGGCAGATCCTTCTGCTTCTGAGATCTTCGGTCATCATGAAGCAGTACACCTCGGTTGTTGTAGCAAAGGGTAACTAAACAACCGAGATCGTACGATTCAGAAAAAATATAACGATTACAGCGCGATCGCCGTGGAAGTTTTCCGCGGCGATTTGCATTATGATATACTTTTCTTGGGGTGAGACTGAGAGGTTTTTATGAGGTATTGGAAAAGAATCGTGTCCCTTATGCTGGCTACGGTCATGCTTTCATCTGTCTGCCTTTTTGCAGCTTCCTGTAAGAAAAAGACATCTTCTGTCAAGAAAGTATCTGCGTCAGATCCATGGTATTCCACAAAGAAAGTGGAACTCGATCCGAAGATCGAGCTTCCGGAGAACGCCCAGATGTTCAGTGCCGGACCGTTCCTTATCCGTGACCGGCTCCTGGTGCAGTATAGTATCTTCAGTAATCACGAGGATACCCGTCTGGGTATTTTCGACCTCGATGGAAATCTCCTTCACATGACCGATCTTGACGACATCATGAACCATGAAGATAACTTCTATGGTTACTTTTCCGTGGGCTTTTCCGAAGGCGAAAAAGGCGTCCGTTTGTACTATACCGCTTCGATGTCGAGAGATCTTTTCTACAGGGAGATCGATCTGGATACCGGATCTCCCGTCGGATCTTATGTTCAGGTCGACCTGTCTTCGATCAAGGAGGGCGGTCAGTATCTTCTTCAGAATATCTGTCTGGTCGAAGGGTATGAAGTCATCAGTTACGGAGACATGGAGAAGGGCGATAACCGCATGATCGTTTCTAAAGATGGAAAAGCACTTTACGAGGTGAACTTCGATAAAACATTCGGACAGAACGGAGTAAAAGTGATTACCGATTACTATGGCGCCGGAAACGGAACAGTGATCTTCTATGGAGTGGGACAGACACAGATTTCCGGAGTTCTGGATCTTAAGACCGGGCAGGTGACCAGACGTGACGACGTAAGACCACCCACGGAATCCCGGCATATTTCCACGACATCGGATGGACGGGCGTATCTTACAAAAGCAACAGGAATCTATGAATACAGTTTGGAGGATAACAAGGAAGTCTGCAAACTGAATTTCGATAACTGTTCGATCAACAGGAGCGACTGCCAGAGATCGGGTGTTCTGTTTCTTGATGAGAATAAGGTCGTGCTCGGATGCATGGTGCCGCCGGAAACTTCCGGGGAGCTTCGGACAGAGGCGATCGTGTATACGCTCGAAAAGCAGGAGAAAAACCCGAATGAGGGTAAGAGCGTGATCACGGTCGCCAGCCTCAGTGAATCGCTTACCTATTTCGAAGGCGAGGCCCTTCGGATATTTAACGAGACAAATCCTGACTACTTTGCGCAGCTGATCCTTTACGATCAGAGCGAGTACATGTCCTCATCAGATGTTACGGAAGAGATCGACGAAAATGACCGCAGAAACTACAATGCCATGTCCATGGTCAGCGGAACCCTGTCGCAGGATATCCGCTCCGGATCCGGCCCGGATGTGATCCTCGGCGCCTCCCGGTCAATCGATCTTCTCGATGGGAAATATCTCATAGATCTGTCCTCTTACTTCCAGGGCAATAGCTATGACGCATCCCTTTACTATTCGAACATTATCGATGCGGCGAAGATGGACGGAAAGACCTACTTTGTCCCGACCTCATTTACGTATTCGGCGATCATCACGGACGGCTCGAAAATGGATCCCGGGAAGACCGGATTTTCCTTCGATGACTACTCTTCCTTTGTAAGCGGGCAGACGAACGGGATCGAGCCGGTCACGAAGAATGTCAGCCGGATGCATTTCCTGAACCTTTGTGTCCAGAGAAACTATGCGCAGTGGATAAAGTCCGGATGGGTGGACTTTAACACAGACGATTTCAGAAAGCTCGCGCTATTTTTCAAGGACACGATCCCGGCAGGCGTTTTGGTTCCTCCACCGGATAAGGATGATGTCTGGAGCGATTCCTATGGCGCCCCGCCGGTGGAAACACCTGCCTCCTTTGTCGAGAGTATCGACAGCTTGGGAGATGTTGCCTATTACAATTTCTACCACGATAACATCCGGATCCTGGGACTTCCGTCTCAGAACGGTGAAGGCCTCTCTGCCACGGTTATGACCTCTTTTTCCGTCACGGCAGGAACGAAGGTAAAAGAAGGTGCGTTCGCACTTCTGGATATCCTGCTGAGTGATGACGTTCAGAAAGAAACGAGAGATGCGATCGCCGTAAACCGCACAGCTGTCAGGTATAAAGTGGACCGGGAGTGCGAAATCAGTAAGCAGACCTATGCCTTCTATGCCGATTCCAAGGATCTTCTGTTCCCGATGGAGGACCTCTTACGCATGGGTGGTGCATTTCTTCCGGGATCGAAGCTTCCGGATATTTTCCTTCAGTCTCTGGAAAACATCCACTCGATTCTCCTTCCGGATAACTCTGTCCTGATGATCGTCTCGGAGGAGATCCCTGCCTACCTTCTCGGCCAGAAGGATATAGACACGGTCATCGCCACGATCAACAACCGCGCGAAGACCGTCTTCGATGAGAGATAAAACCACATACGCCCGAAGCATTTCTTCCTCTTTTCGTGCTACAATGCTCATTGTATGAATGAGCATCAGCAGAAAATCTTAAAACGCTTCGAGGAACTGTCCGATCGTGCTAGAAGAGCCGGCATCTATACGTATTCCACCTTTCATTCGCGGGAGACGGCGAGTCTTGCTTTTGATGTCGCTTCTCCAAAAGAACTTGTCCTGTGGGGTGGTTCTGAGATCAGCGAGCGTGTGATCGTCCGCTTCGGCGATCCGGAAGAACTCGGCTACGACGAGGAATTCCCCATCAGGATCCTTCTCATCGAGCCGAAACAGGCGAAATATTCCGAGACTCTGACGCATCGTGATTTCCTTGGTGCGATCTTAAACTTAGGTATCGAGCGCGACGTGGTCGGCGATATCCTGGTAAAGAATAATTCTGCTTACTGCTTCGTTCTTGAAAAACTGGCGGATGTTTTCTGCACTGATCTCGATCGTGTGAAGCACACTTCCGTCAGCTGTAAAATAGTGGATGTGGTCCCGAAGGACTGCCTCCCGCAGCTGAAAGAAGAGAACATCACGGTCACATCTCCCAGACTCGACGCCATCCTCGCGAAGGTATATCACCTGTCCCGTACCGATGCCAAGGATCTCTTTGAAGACGAGAAAGTCACCATTAACGGAAGAATCTGCAGAAATCCCGAAACCATCTTAAAAGAAAACACCATCGTCTCCGTCCGCGGCTACGGAAAACTCGAATACCACGGCGAAGAACGCACCACGAAAAAAGGCAAAACCGGCATCACCATCTGGAGGTATGTGTAGGTATATGCGAGGAATCTGATCTTCTCGGACATATTTCTTCAACTATATTTTTCTTCGGGAAACAAAATATAACTATATATATCAGACAAACGATTCTATATTCCCAATCCTCCGTCTAGTATTATGTAATCAAGAACAACAAACAACCATTAATCCACAGTTGGAAGTGTAGTGGCATTAATGCTGATCACCTCCTTATATCTCTCTTCCAACACCTGACAGGCCGGCTTCTACCGGCCTTGATTGTTTTTATCTGTAGAATTGTTAAGCGAATATTCACACTATTTCATAAAATTGAGAAATTCGCTATGGTAATTTGATTGTATATAACAATATGAGGAGAAACAAAATGTACGAGGAGTTTTTAGTTTCTTTAGGTCAAGCTCTTGTTTCGGGACTTCAAAACTCGATTCGAGAAAATAAAGTTGAATCAATTCGATGTGAGACTCCGGTGAGATATGTTGACGGGATCTCTAAATATGACTTTGAAAGATTGGCCCGATTGTGTGCTAAAGATTATCCTCGAATTGTCAGAGTTGATTTATATCCTGCAACGGTTGTATGTACTGTTAGATCAGTATCTGGAATATCCGACTGGAGATTTACTGTTGATTTTAATGATTGGGGACATTTCAGTGGAACTCGATGGACAAGGCAAGAAAATACAGAATCATCTATTCCTCATAGTTATGCCAGCCGGTTAGGCAAAGCTCTGGAATCGATTCGATCAGGCCGCCCCTTTTTTGATAGCTTGAATACATATGTTGAAAAGAATTCGGACTTAGCCACAGATGACGGTTTATGTGTAAACGAAGGAATTGGCTTGATGAAACGTGCGTTTGGAAAAATACAATACTTATCTACAGGCTATAATTCGGCGGTTCTTGTAGGAGAACACGCATATCCTGTGCTCTCAATTTTGAAAGACAGAGGATTTAAAAAGATACGGACCACTCGCATTTTTGATGTGGATGATACAAGCCTTCATTATAGTTATGAGGTTCAGGAAATCAGAATCGGCGGGAAGAGTTCTTTTTTTGCCAATGACATATTTTCAGAAGATGTTGATATAGAAATTCTATGCCATAGTAAGAAAAAAATAACTTTGCCACATTCTGTTTCAAAATACAATAAGAAACCCGAAGATGAAGTATCTTCGGATTTGTTCCGAATGGGTTTTACGAATATCTATACAAGAAGAATTTTAGATTATCCGTTGGGTAGAAATGTTAATGATTACTGTACAGGAAGAGTAATCATTGATAATAAATATAATTGCACTTCAGGAATGTGTTTTGATTATGATGTCAAAATAGTAATAGAGTACTATTTATCTAGGTAATAATGCTTTCAGCGAAAGAAATTTAAGAAAATAGACATAGACTGTGAAATTATCGCTGACTAAAAATATGAGGTAATCTATGGGGATGTTTGAATCTTACATAATAATCATAAACGTTATAGGTTTTCTCCTTTTTGTAATCAATCTCTTCTTTGTCGGAGGTGGAGATAAAGACACTGCATTGGACAAAGTAATAACAATAACAGCGTTGCTTGGAGGATCTGCTGGAATAATTGTTGGTATTCTAATATTCGCGTTAAAACCACAGAAATACAACATGATGTCCAGAGTCTTTGTTGCCTGCGTTTTTGTTATTCAAGTAGTTCTGTTCTTGATTATAAAAGGCTACATCGCAAAATCAATATCTCTTGCATTTTGGGATTTCTTTACTGAACACAAATTTCTTATTTGGTACCTTCTGGTGATTAATGTCGTAACTTTTGCTGTATATGCTATTGATAAGGTGAATGCGGCTGAACATAGAGGTCGAATAAGGATTATCACGTTGCTTGGTTTGGCATTTATAGGTGGTTCAATAGGTGCTATTGCTGCAATGTATTTGTTAAGACATAAGACTAAAAAAGATTACTTTACCGTTGGAGTTCCGTTAATTATCCTAATGCATGTGGTAGTAATCTTCTATAGTATGAATGCTGCATGGTAAATGTGCAGCAATGGCGAGATTAGTAATTAGCATCTATGATATCGTTTTTCGATGAATGAGGCTATCTGAAAGGAGCACTGGATGGGATTTCTTGATTGGATTGTAAGCGTGGGTATTATTGGAGGTGCTGCTCACTATTTAAGAGAAGACAAAGAACGGCGAGAAGAAATCTATGCTGAAAATGTGCGACGAAAGAATACGCCTTTTTCTTTTCCTAATGGTGTACCAAAGCATGAGTTCGAGCAAATAGTAAAGAATGTACTAAAAGGAGTTCAGCGAATCCGATCATTTGAAGTCGATGGTCCGTTTGTTAGTGCTGTAGTAAGATCACAAAGTGGAATCTCGGAATGGAAATTTGTCATAGATTTCAATGATTACGGCCGTTATACTGGGAAGTATTGGTTATCTGTTGATAACAATGATTCTAGTATTCCCAAAACGGTGGCAGATCGAATAGTAGGAGAGATAGAGGCCGAATTAAAGCGCCATGTTGCGAAAGAGGAGTCAAGGAATGCGCAGGAGTATGAAAAGTTTGTTAATCAAGTTTTGTATTCTGGATCAATTTTGAGACTCTCACAGAATTGTAGACTTTTCTCGACTGAGGATGGTGAGTTTGTTTTAGTGCTGTATGATGAAAATGTACAGGTTTGTAAGTCGAATGGCAACAAAATGTTTGGTGATATAGTTAAAGCACTTCAGGTTGGTATGACATCAGAACAGATCATTTCATCGTTGATGTACAGATATGCTATATCAAGAAGTATAGTAGCGAATATCGTTTATTCTACACTCCATCAAATATGGAATATAAGGGCAATAGTGGTTTGAAGTATGAGAAAAAAAGAAATGAAAAGCGAGATAAAGAACTTGATATGAATAATGAGTTTTATATTATCTGCGAATATCGCATATGATGTTTTGATATATAATATTATATACAAGAATACGATATAAATACGGGGAGTAATAGATTATGGGCGAAGGTTTATTCGGTAAGATCTTTGGCAAAGGGAAAAATACAGAAGCGGGTTCTGTTGGGAGTGCTGTTGTAGAAGCAGTTGGTGCTCGTGCGCAAGGCGGATTGGAAAAACCTATGGCTCTCAAATTCCAAAAAGGAGGAGCGCTTAGCGAGGCAGAGAACGAGAATAAGATATATATCGAAGATAGTCTGATATACAAACTGATCAACCAATGCACAGATGGTGAATTAGATAAAAAACTTCAGGGAACAAAGAATGCACTTGGCGTGACAAGTTCCTTGACTATATCAAAGGATACGCTTTTGAAATTCCGTGAAGTGCTGAAGAACGAGGATTTAGCCAAAGCACTTCAAATGAGTGGCTCGGTTGCACAGGTGGCAAGCCTGGGTGCTCTTGTTGTAGCGATCGGTATGCTTAAGAAAGCAAATGACCAGCTCGGTGAACTGAATACATCTGTGTCTCGTATATCAGATTTTCAGGCTTCTGAATATGAAAGCAAAGTCACTAATCTTATAGATGATATTCAAAAAGAGACAACATTTCAATCTGAAGCTCTCAAGGATAGTAATAAACGAAATAACGTATTGCTTAATCTTAGAAATCAAGAGAATAAGTGTAGCGAGCTCCTCAATCAGGCGGGGGCTGGAATTAAAAATGAGATGGATAAAGATCGAAAATCCTTCAAGAGCTATGTTGACTATACTGCCCACATTGAGAAATGGTATCAGTACCAGCAGATTCTAATTAATGTATTAAGACAGATTTCCGAATTGACATTTACACTTAATCTTGGGACTGAATCTCGTGAGAATAGTTATTTCCACTACAACAAGAATCTCCCGAGAATCATTGATATACGAAAAGCACTTCGTGACTGGCATATGCAGAACATAGGATTTTATAATGTGGATTTGAAAGAGAAAAAACACAAGCGTGTCGGAGGAGTCTTTGATGCTGCAAAACGAATTCCTATCGGAGCATTAGCCAATAAGATCAGTGAAGATACTATCTCCGATGATATGATTGGTTTGATAGAAAACCAGACGAAAGAGAATTATGATGAGCTTGCGGCTGGGACTGGCAACCAGTTTGAAGAAGACGTTAAAATGGTCGTCGAGGACGGAAAACTGTATTACGTACAATAATCGCGAAAGGAGCTGTCTCATTGTTTTGAGACAGCCCCTTTGTACTATGTTGCCAGTGGGTTGATAGTGACTATGTTAAGTAGTATTTTTGAGTTGTAAAGGTAAACATGAAATGAGTTCTGAAGAAGAGAGGATCATTCATGACCGGACTTTCTTTGGAGGTGAGATGACGTATGAGTGAATTTCGACCTATGCGGAGATTAAAACAGCAATTAAGTGAAGAGGAATGTCGGGAAGTTCTGCGGACAACGAAGCGCGGTGTTCTCTCTTTGATCGGCGAATACGGGTATCCTTACTCGATCCCTTTGAATCACTGGTTTTGTGAGGAAAACGGTCACGTCTATTTCCATGGCGCCAAAGAGGGTCATAAACTGGACGCGCTTGATAGATGCGATAAAGCATGCTTCTGTGCCTACGATGATGGTTTCCGTAAAGAAGGCGAGTGGGCATTGAATATCAGGTGCGTGATCCTTCGCGGGCATATCCGTCGGGTTGATGACGAGAAGCTGGCAATCCGGATTGGCACAGCAATCACGAGAAAGTTTACGGATGACGAAGCATATCTTCAGCATGAGCTGGAGCATGCGCTTCCCCGCGCGCAGTGCTTGGAGTTTATTCCTGTCCATATGAGCGGGAAACTTGTCAAAGAGGCATGATCGGTCTATCGGGCCAGAATAAAGAAAGTAGCAAGACAGTGTAAAAAATCGTGGAACAGTACTTCTATACCCAGACGAAGATCCGTATGTCCGCAGGCGATTACGATTCTTGTGATTCCGTAAGCTTCAGCCAGCATGGGATAGATTCTCCAGAATGATGCGAAGAAGACTATCGGATACAGAGTTCGAGATGCCGATGAGAACATCGGCCCTGCGAAGTACGGCGTCCGGCTTGAACATCTCCAGGGTTTCCGGTGGGGTCTGACTTGGCTGGCATTCGATTTTTGCAAATGCCACTTGCTTCTCGGGAACAACAGATGGAAGTTGTGGTTGCATGAGTTGAGCCATAGCTCGGCGGACTTTTCTTTGCCAATAGTAGTAGCTCTTAACTCCGATCCCGTGTTCTTCCGTCCACGCTGTTACTGTCATCTCACTAGGGCGTCTCGAACACTCTTCCACGATCTTCGTCCACTGCGCCAGCCGGATCTCATAGGTGCTCCTGTCCATACCTGCCTCCAGACTCTAATTTCTCCAACTAGTTTTTTGAGTTTTTTTAGTCTGACATATCCGCGCTCATTTTTGAAGGCGCATGGTTTGACGCTTACAATGAACGGACTGTAAAGAATCTGTGAAAATCTGGATTTTACAGTGTGAGATACCAAACCATTTTCTTTTCAAGCTTGTTCAAAATTGATATACTGAACTTGTAAAAATTCGATTTATCTTCGTAAATGTACGTTTTTGCCTTTAAGTGAAATGTTTTCAATTCTAAGGAAGGAAGGTCATCTATATGTCTTATGTTCTTGAACCGGGAGAGGGAATACTCCAAAAACACGATGTGGTATGGGTTGAAGGCATTGATGATATTGAAGAATCTGCACAGGTTATATTGTCAAATCGTTATTTGATCTTTTTAGTCGAGTCGGAATTTGATGAGGGAGAGTATGATGTGCTGGAAAAGATTCCGTTAAGGGATCTCCGCTTTTTTCAAAATAAGCCACAAATTATAGATGATGGAAATGAACTGGAATTATACTTTACCAATCGTACTATTAGATTAAAATTCGATATGTTTGGAGTATTCAAATATCGTGAAAAACGCCGTCAAATACACAAGGATTGGATAGCCTCGATTTTAGCATCTCTTGAAGGAACAAATGTAGGTTTGTCGAATACTAATTTTCCAGTGGATGTACCTAGTACCATCGGAACTCCATCTCCTAAGAACTTTTGTATGAACTGTGGTAATAGGGTTGTAGAAGGTGCTATTTTCTGTAAATTCTGTGGTACCCGACTCTAACCCAATTCAATCCGATGTATAGTTGATGAACAAGGAGAACTATAAAGATGGCATATTGTGTGGCTTGCGGAGCATTGATAGATGATGATTCTGTTTTTTGCAGTAAATGTGGTCGTTCGGTTCGTTCAAACGAAAACAGAAATAAGGACACATCAGTGCACAATCCTGAAAACATAGAAGAATTTGAAGGTAAACTGAAAAAATGCCCTGGTTGTGGTAGTATAGTAAAATCTTTTTCGGTTTTTTGTGAAGCGTGTGGACTTGAGTTTCGGGATACAAAGGTTTCAAGTAGAATTGGAGAGTTTGAAAAGCAATATCAAAGCACCCAATCGCCCAGCGCTAAAGCCTCACTAATTCAATCATTTATGGTGCCCAATACTAAAGAAGATATTTATGAATTTATTCTGTTGGCTGCTTCAAATATTGATCCTGAGGAATACGGACGGGCGTGTATGGCTAACAAGGACCCGATGAGTTTAAATCCCCTTAGAAAAACGTATGTAGTACAAAATGCATGGCTTTCAAAGTTGGAGCATACGTACAATAAAGCAAAACTCTGTTTTGGAACAGAATCTGATTTTCCTCACATTAGCAGTGTAGCTGAGAGTAAATTAGCAGAAGTGGAAAAAACGAAATTAAAGCAGGAACGATCTTCAAAAAACAAATCTATCGCATTAGCAATTATCGGTTGTTTTCTATTTGTATTTATTATAGTTATGGCGTTGGTATTTTCTTGAAAACGCATAGAGAAGAAAGAAATATATAAGTACAGATATATAACCGCACTTCTCAGATATGTTTTGATAAAGAGAGAATATACTTGGTTTCAAATAAGACAGCATAATACAACAATTGGAAAACGATAACTCCGCAGGTGTTCATTGAACGCGTTAGTCTTTTTGATCAAAACGGGAGAAAAACGATATATTTGTTTTATAAGCGGATGCAGAGATCCTGTGTCCGCTTTTTGCGTTAATTCGGATAATAAATATGAATACGTATTTATCTAAATTATACTTCTTAAGGAAGGCTTCATAGTGAGAAGCAATTTGCATGAGAATGTAACGAAATATCTCTCCGGTCAGTATGGTGTGGTTCAGAAATTCACTGGAACTCCTCCATATCAGATATTAGGCCAAGCTCCCGAAGCGGAAAAAGCATTCTTAAACATTTCTTTACCTTCCTTTGACGATGACTTTACCTTTCCCGGGTAAGATAGAGACATAAAGCAAGGAAACATCGCGGAGGGTAAGAAAATGACAAATGCAATGAATAATGAGAATAAGAAAGTTATCAACGGTAAGCAGATGGTCGAGTACCTGGTACTTGTTGCCATTAGCCTGATCTCCCTGATCGCTCTGAGCACTGTTGTGATCAAGCTCTCCACACTGCTCTTTAGCATCTCCGGAGTCAATGCCGTCACCCTCGGCGGAAAAGTCGGCTTCCTCGTATGGCTCGTATTCTTAGGCTTTATCTCAGTAAAAGCTATCAGAGAATCCAGATCCTGATCGAAAAGCACTTGCCCCAATAAATTAGCATACCACCTAAACTCCAATACATACCCCCTAGCAAAGCCCGTACAGAAATGTGCGGGCTTTGTACATTATCTTCTTAGGTGGATTTCTCTCTCAACTCTTACAAAAAGTGATCATTAGGATATAATAAAAATGCAATAAGATATTAGGAGTGGAAAGTATGGCTGGTAAAACTCAGGCAAATATAGGATTTGAGAAACACTTGTGGGATGCTGCATGTGTTCTCTGGGGACACATTCCTGCAGCGGAATATAGAAAAGTTATAATCGGATTGATTTTCCTCAGATATATTTCTAATGCATTTGACAACCAATATAAGAAACTCGTGGCTGAGGGTGATGGTTTTGAAAACGACCGCGACGCTTACGAGGCTGAGAACATCTTCTTCGTGCCTGAAGAAGCAAGATGGGCTGTAATAGCTGCAGCTGCGCATACACCTGAAATTGGTGTTGTCATTGATAATGCTATGCGGGCTATCGAAGAAGACAACAAGAAACTGAAAAATGTTCTTCCGAAGAACTACGCGAATCCAGATCTCGATAAGAAAGTCCTTGGTGATGTAGTAGATATTTTTACTAATATGGATATGGACGACAGTGAGGAGAGCCAAGATCTTCTTGGCCGAACATATGAGTATTGTATTGCTCAGTTCGCTGAAAAAGAAGGCACAGGTGGCGGCGAATTCTATACGCCTTCGAGTGTTGTTCGTACCTTGGTTGAGATCCTTAGACCATTCAACAACTGCCGTGTTTATGACCCGTGTTGTGGTTCTGGAGGTATGTTTGTTCAGAGTGCAAAGTTCTTGAATGCACATTCGGGTAACCGTGGCTCAATTTCTGTATATGGTCAGGAAGCGAACCCGGATACGTGGAAAATGGCTAAGATTAATATGGCTATACGTGGCATAGAGGCAGATTTTGGGCCTTATCATGCGGACACGTTTGGAAATGATCTGCATCCTCAGCTGAAGGCTGATTTCATTCTTGCCAATCCTCCTTTTAACTACCATCCTTGGGGGCAGGAAAACCTTAAGGAAGATGTTCGCTGGAAATATGGTCTTCCGCCGGCGGGAAATGCGAACTATGCCTGGATTCAGCATATGATCCATCACCTTGCTCCGAACGGTAAGATCGGCTTAGTTTTGGCAAATGGTGCTCTTTCTACTCAGAGTAGTGGAGAAGGTGAGATAAGAAAGAAAATCATCGAAGATGACCTCATAGAGGGTATTGTAGCCATGCCGACGCAACTGTTCTATAGCGTAACAATACCGGTAACTCTTTGGTTCATTTCTAAGAATAAGAAGCAGAAGGGCAAGACCCTCTTTATTGATGCCAGAAACATGGGCCATATGGTTGACCGCAAGCACAGAGACTTTACGGATGAAGATATAGCAAAACTTGCCAATACTTTTGTTACTTTCCAGGATGGAAAACTCGAGGATGTGAAGGGCTTCTGTGCAGTAGCAACAATTCAAGATATTGAAAAGCAGGACTATATCCTTACTCCTGGTCGTTATGTTGGTATAGAAGAACAGGAAGATGATGGAGAGCCCTTTGAAGAAAAGATGGCTCGACTGACATCTGAGTTATCTGATTTGTTCGAAAAATCTCATGAATTAGAAGATGATATCCGCAAGAAGCTATCTGCGATTGGTTTTGAATTATAACTAATCTTTTGAGAATGGATCGCTAATATCAATCTTGATGAGAGCGAATTGATATAATAATGAAAACGAAGAAGAAAACAGCAATATTGGGTGATATTTCCGATTCATCTTTAGGTAAAATGTTGGATCAGAAGAAAAATAGAGGGATTCCTCAATTCTACTTAGGAAATAAAAATGTAAGGTGGGGATGCTTTGATTTATCCTGTTTGCATATGATGCCGTTTGAAGCGCATGAGATGGAACGTTATTCTATACAACGAGGAGATTTAGTGATATGTGAAGGTGGAGAGCCTGGACGATGTGCAATTTGGGAAGACACTGAAAGCATAATGTATCAAAAAGCATTACATCGAGTTCGTTTTATTTCAGGCGTGAATGCATACTATGTATATTACTGGTTATGCAATGCGGGGAAAAAAGGCCTGCTTGACCAGTATTGTACTGGTTCAACTATAAAACATCTGCCTGGTGATAAACTTAGGACAATTGCAATTGATTTACCTGATGAGAGGATTCAAACTCGAATAGCGAGTATTCTGCGTAGTATGGATCTTAAAATCAAAAATAATGAAGCGATAAATCAGAATTTAGAACAGCAAGCACAGACTCTCTATGATCATTTGTGTGGTGATTGTTCATCCAATGAGTTGGTTTCACTTGCTGAATTAATGGATTATGCTGGAGGTAGCCAGCCACCTGCTTCGGAATTTATCTTTGAAGAAAAGGTCGGCTATGTTCGCTTTGTTCAAATACGTGACTATGATACAGACAGCCACATTACTTACATTCCAGTGTCTTCTCGAAACAAACTCTGCGAAGAACATGACATTATGATAGCCCGATACGGAGCATCTCTTGGAAGAATATGCTCAGGGATTAATGGGGCATACAATGTGGCACTGGCTAAAGTGTTCCCCAAGCAACCATATTATCGTGAATTCCTCCGTTGTTACTTGTCCTCGCGCGCCTTCTATGAAGGAATAAATAATAAAGGAGGACGCAGTGCACAAGCCGGGTTCAATCAAAGCGATATCAAATCATTTGAACTACGGATTCCTTCAGAGGCCCAACTTATAAAATTCGAGGGAATAGCTTCTTCTATGTTCGAACATCGTTTGTCCCTAAAAAATGAAAACCGTAAACTAGCTTCGATGAGAGATACGTTGTTGCCTAGGTTGATGTCTGGTGAATTGGATGTTTCTGAACTAGAGCTTTAGTCCGCTAAATTCTTATTTGTAAATGATGAAAGGAGTGATTAAGTGGAAGAATTCGTTTTTCTTGATGAAGAATCGGAAAAGCTTCTTGAAAAGATACTTCAGCATAATGATATGATCAATACTAAAAT